>Ga0302046_10000378_pt1 | contig 45773 bp, 36 predicted proteins | sample RVTome_11_FD_200261 | JGI IMG/M metagenome (GOLD analysis project Ga0302046, IMG submission 200261) | Soil microbial communities from uranium-contaminated site in the Upper Colorado River Basin, Wyoming, United States - RVT147D111 (version 2) ...
TGTCTCATTTAACCCGCTAACTATTTATAAGTTAAAGAGTTGCTGTGACATCCTTGTGACATAGACCGAAACCTTACCTTTTTAACCGATCGCCCTCACCAGTACCGCTCCAGGCCCTCGGCGGGCTGCCAGTCGGCGTCCGGCTCAAAGTGACGCCAGAGGGTGCGGGAGACGGCGCGGAGCAGGACGAAGCCTTCGTTGTCCTGGTCCCAGCTGGTATCTTCCTGGTTCTTCGTGATCATGCAGAAGACGTAGTCGCCGTGGGGGGCGTTGACGAGGACGACCTCGGAGCGCGACTGGTTGACGGCGCCCTGCTTGGACGCTGCCTGGACCGTCGGCGGCAGCTGGGAGAGGGCTTCGCCGTTCCAGTAGATGCGCGTCAGGATGCGGTACATCTCTTCGCTGGCCGCCGGGCTGACGGCACGTCCCTCGCGGATCATCACCAGGAGTTCGGCCATCTCGCGCGGCGTCGTCTGCCCCCAGCCATATGTTTCCCAGTCCGCACGCCGCCCCGGAGTACGCGAGTTGACGCGTGTGCCGCTGAACCCGTGTGCCGCCAGCCAGGCGTTGATCGCCGTGCCGGTGCCGGCGAGGTGCTGAAGCCACAGGCTCGCCGTGTTGTCGCTCGTCGTGATCATCAGCATCACCACCTTGCTGAGGGAGATGACCTCTCCGTCTTTGAACGAGCCCAGGATGTCTTCACCCGCGTAGAGCAGCGAATCGCGGTAGGTCAGCTTTTCATGGTATTTCAGCGGGCCTGCGTCGATCAGGTCGAAGGTCTTGAGCAGGATCGGCACTTTGATCATGCTGGCCGTGGGAAAGAGGGTGTCTGCATGGACGGCGGCGGCGCGGCCCGACGGCAGGTGCCGGACGTAGAGCCCTACCTCCCCCCGGAAATCCGCGACGAGGCGTTCCAGCTTTGCCTGTAAGCCGGCATCGACGGTTTCGACCGGCTGGGCCAGAGCCGGGGCGGAAAAAAGAAGGAGCGAGAGCAGGACGGGCAGCAGGCGCGGCATGGCGAACGGCAACGTGGCGGAAACGGCGAGACGGACCTCCAAGGTACGCGCTGCGGGACGAACCATGCTACACGCGCAACCGAGCGCTCGCTGCCGCCTCCACATTCCTTCGACATTCATGCGGGGGAAATGCCGACGGTGTGCCGCAGCAGTTCCTCGTCACCGAAGGCGACACGGCGCACAGCATCCGCTGTACGATCGTCGAAGGCACGGGTACACTGGAGACGCCGCACCTCTCGGCGGCACGGACGAACATCGCCGGGCATTTCGTCGCCACCGGCGTCAACACCGATGACGTGACCGTCAACGGCACCTACAGCCGGTCGGGCGCGCACACGCTGACGACGCGGAATGCCGTCCGTACGCTGGACTGCGCCCTCGCCGTCGAGGTGATCGACCTCGTCGGGCCGCGAGGAAGCCGGCGCGACCTTGCGCAGAAAGTCAGCGGGATCATCACAGGTCTCTACACGGCCACCGTCACCTTCGAACGCGGCGCTCTCTACCGCGAACGCGACGTCGAGCGCGACGTCGTCATCGTCATCGAAGACGGCGAGGCGCTGATTACCGTCAACGGAGCGACGTATGCCGGCAACGTACAGACCGGCTACGTGGTAAGGGGGTGAGGCTGGATCACGATGCCTCGGGGGCAAGGCGCGGAGAGCGGGGCGCGTTTTTTCCAGGCGCTCCCCCTCTTTGCCTTTCGTCCCGGAGACTACCTGTTTAATGAAGCGAGCAGCCGTTATCTTTAGACCTCGCCGCAGACCCGGTTTGCTCCTTCTGGAAGGTAGATGCGCTACGCCCTGCTGCTTCTCCTGGTTTTTGCCCTGCCTTCGCCTGCCGCCGCCCAGGGGGGCCGGCCTCACGTCGGCGCCGTGCGCGATGCCGTCGGCCTGTGGGGCGGCGCTTCGTTTTCTACGCCCGGCCTGTGGGGGGCTGTGCAAGGGCGTGCGCTATTCATCGTCGGCGTTCAATACCGGCATCCCCTGAGCCGTTCGCCATCCGCTTCCCTCGCCTATACGTTCGACCTGATCCCGGCAGCCGCCGTCACGAAGACCCCGACCCGCGTCAGCACCGCCTGTTGCAGCTACGTGCCGCTGTCGGGTCGCCGCGGGGCGCGAGAGATAGAGCAGGTCGAGCCCGCGACGGCCTATGGCTTTGGCGTTGCCCCGCTGGGATTGCAGCTTGTGCTTTTTCAACAGCGCCCCGTACAGTTTGCCCTCGGCATCGCCGGCGGCCTGCTGTTGTTCGACCGCGACGTGCCCATGCTCGACACGCGGAGGATGAACTTCACGGCCGAACTCGGCGCCGGCGTACGCATCCCCATTCGAGATCACTGGGAGGCGACGCTCGGGTACAAGTTTCACCATATCTCCAACGCCGGCACCGGTACGTTCAACCCCGGCCTGGACGTCAACATGTTCTACCTGAGCTGGATGTATCGGTAGCCCCTGGTCCCATCCGCGTGGGAAGCAATCACCGAATGGTTTTTGAGCCTGGGCGATCAGTATTACGACCGTCAAGAAGATCCGACGGCAGGCCGCGCAGACGTAAGTCGAATACGGGCCGTGACGGTTTGCCTGACCGGAGCGTGCCCTGGTGCATGCTCACCCTGACCTGTTGTGAAGAAAAATGGCCATGGCATACGACTACGATATGATCGTCATCGGGGGCGGCGCGGCCGGGTTGACGAGTTCGGGCATCGCGGCCAACTTCGGCGCCAAGACGATGATGATCGAGCGCCATCGGCTCGGTGGCGATTGTACGTGGACCGGCTGCGTGCCCAGCAAGACGATCCTGAAGACCGCCAGGGTGGCCCACCACATCCGTTGCGCCGCCGAGTACGGCCTGACCGCCCAGGCCCTGACGTTCGACTTTGCGCAGATGATGGGCCGCCTCCGCCGGATTCGCGAGGAGGTCTACGAAGAGGCTGATGCGCCGGCGTTATACGAGCAGATGGGCATCGACGTCCGCTTCGGCGCAGCCCACTTCGCTGACCCGCATACCGTAGTAATCGAAGGGGAGGACGGCACCGCGCGGTTTACGGCGCGCTACATGGCTATCGCAGCGGGCGCCAGCGCCTTCGTCCCGCCTATCGAGGGCCTGGAGACGGTGCCGTATCTGACCAACGAGACGCTCTTCGAAATAACCGAACAGCCCCGGCGCATGGTCATCGTAGGCGGCGGGCCTATCGGGACGGAGATGGCCCAGGCTTTTGCAAGGCTGGGTACGCAGGTGACCGTCATCCAGCGGGGCGATACGATCCTCCCGAAAGACGATCCTGAGTTGACGGCCCTGCTTCTGGCACGGCTCCAACAAGAAGGCATCCGCTATCGCTTCAATGCGGACGCGAAGAAAGTCGCCCGATCAGCCGGGCACCTGGCGATTGAGGTCGAACGAAACGGCGTCCGCGAAGTGTTGGAGGCCGATGCGTTGCTGGTGGCGACGGGCCGCCGCCCCAACCTCGACGGGCTCAACCTGGAGGCCGCCGGCGTCGCCTACACCCGGCGCGGCATCACGGTCGACGACCGGTGCCGTACGAACCGGCGGCACATCTACGCCATAGGGGACGTCACGGGGCGCTACCAGTTCACCCACATGAGCGAGCACATGGGCAAGGTCGCCGCCTCCAACGCCCTCTTTAAGATCCCCCTCAAGATCGATACGAAGCATGTGCCGTGGGTGACGTTCACGGACCCTGAACTCGCCCACGTCGGCGCCAGGGAGCAGGATCTGCGGCAGCGCGGCACGGCGTACACGGTCTACCGTTTCCCGTATACCAAGATCGACCGGGCCGTGACGGATGCGGAAGCGACGGGCCTGATCAAGGTGTTCGCCCGCGCGTGGAACGGCAAGATCCTGGGGGCGACGATCCTGGGGGCCAGCGCAGGCGACATGATCTGCGAGTACGCGCTGGCGATGCGCAACGGCGTCACCCTCCGGCACATCTCGGACACCATCCACCCGTATCCGACCTACGGCCTCGGCGTCCGCCGCGCCGCCGACCAGTGGTATGCGCAGAAGCAGTCGACCACCCTCATTCGGCTGCTGCAGCAGGTGTTCGGCTATCGGGGCCCCGTCATTGAGCCGGATCCCGACCGGATTGTGTAAACAGATCCGGTCGTTGCAGGTCCAACGCGTTCGTTACATCGCCGAGGGAAGTTGCCGTCCTAAAGAGAATATCCCCATGAAATACGCGCTACTGGCTTTCATTGCACTTGGTTTCGCCTCCCAAATCGCCGCGCAGTCGTCTGGTATGCGGACCTATTGCAACCCACTCGACATCAACTATCAATACAATTTTGAGCATTTCAATGAAGGCATTTCCTATCGTTCAGGAGCCGATCCCGTTATCGTAAACCATAAGAACGAATACTTCCTGTTCGGCACCATCGCACAGGGTTGGTGGCATTCGAAGGATCTACGTCACTGGCTGCACGTGCGTCCTGACACCTGGCCGGTGCGCGGCGTGGTGGCACCGGCGGCGCTCTCAGTGCGCGATACGCTGTACCTGTTGCCCTCGACCTATGACCGCTTACCCATCTTCTACACGACGACGCCGGAGACCGGCCACCTCGACTTCTTCAATCGGCTCTTGCCCTTCCTGCCCAATGGACCCTGGGACCCGGCCTTCTTCCATGATCCTGATACGGATGCGTGGTATCTATACTGGGGCTCGTCGAACCTACATCCGATCTACGGGATCAAACTCGACCACGACCGGAAGCTCGTCTACGAGGGGACGCCGAAGGAGCTCCTTCGGCTACATCCGGAACAGCACGGCTGGGAACGGTTCGGGCAAGATCATCGCGGCACCATCGATCCGTTTATGGAAGGGGCATGGATGACCAAGCATGGAGGGAAGTACTATCTGCAATATGGGGCGCCGGGCACGGAGTATAACGTGTATGCCAACGGTACCTACGTCGGCGACGATCCGCTGGGTCCCTTTTCCTATGCACCCTACAATCCGGTCTCCTATAAACCGGGGGGCTTCATGACCGGAGCCGGGCACGGCAACACGTTTCAGGACAAGTTCGGCAACTATTGGAACACCGGGACGCCGTGGATCGGCGTTAACTGGCCGTTCGAGCGGCGCATCGCCCTGTTTCCAACCGGTTTCGACGAGGACGGGCAGATGTTTGCCAATACGCGATTTGGGGATTTCCCGCATTACTTGCCGACGGAGCCATGGACGGAAAAGGACGCCCTCTTTACCGGCTGGATGTTGCTCTCCTACCGTAAGCCTACCGAAGCTTCTTCGGTGCTGGACACGTTTTACGTCCACCATGTCACCGATGAGAACCCGCGCACCTTCTGGGTCGCAGCCGGCGAGGATCCTGACCCGTGGTTATCGATCGACTTGCTGAATCCGCTCGACATCAAAGCCCTCCAGGTCAACTATGCCGACTATCAGTCCGGCATCTACGCCAGCGATTCGACCGTCTACACGCAGTTTCGCGTTCATGGCTCGATCGATGGAGAAAATTGGATCCAGCTAGCCGATCTCACCGGTGAAAAGCGCGACCGCCCCAACGCCTACATCGAACTGCCGCAGCCGGTAAAGGCGCGCTACATCCGCTATGAACATGTCTATGTAGCCTCGCCCCACATAGCCATCAGCGATATACGGGTCTTTGGCAATGGCAGCGGTCCGCCTCCGCAAACGCCTGCCCGCTTTGCCGTGCAGCGCGATACGGACCCTCGCAATGCATTCATCACATGGGAAGGCATTTCCGATGTCGTAGGCTACAACATTCGTTGGGGCATAGCCGAGGATAAGCTCTATCAGACCTACCAGGTCTTTGCTGACGCAGGGAGCAGCCTTGAACTGCGCGCGTTGACCGTTGGGCAAGAGTACTATTTTGCCATCGAAGCTTTTGATGAGAATGGCGTCTCAGCGATGAGCGAAGTGGTGTACACTAAATAAGGTGTACGCCGGTGTGGGGGGCAGCACCCTTGGCAATGCCGGTGTGTCCGCTGGAGCAAGCGGATTTGGCGACGGAGGTACTCCGGAGCAGGATCAAAATCGACCGCTGATCGGTGGGCTTCCTCGAGACGGCGCACCGCTACCCGATCCGGAACAGGATCTGCAGGATCACGACCAGCAGGGATACGCCGACGAAAAGATACCGGGCCACCGGCTCCCACCAGGCCCCGACCGGTCTGAGCGCGTCGCCGTTGACCTCCTGCCGCGCTTGATCCAGCGAACGCGCCAGGTCCGAGACGCCCAGCGTGATGATGCTGATACGCGGTTCCATCGAAGGAAAAGGGTGGGTCTGGATGAGGACGGAGCAGGGGCTACGCGCCGTTCGGCGGTTCCCACAGTTCGATCTTGTTGCCTTCGGGGTCGTAGATCCAGCCGAAGCGCCCGTACTCGTATTCTTCGACCTTGTCGTCCACGCGGACGCCTTCCCGGCGGAGTTGTTCGAGGAGCCCGTGGAGGTCGGCCACGCGGTAGTTGACCATGAACGGCGCCTCGCTGGGCGCGAAGTAAGGGGTGTCCTTCGTGAACAGCGACCAGGCCGTGAAGCCGATGCTGTCGGGGTCGTCCTTCTCCCGCCATGCGAATGTGACGTAGCCCTGGTTGTCCGGCACGATGCCGAGATGTTCGTAGTACCACGCTTTCAACTGCTCAGGGTCATTCGCTTTGAAAAAGATGCCGCCGATTCCGGTAACGCGTTTCATAGCCTGCCTCCTGCCGTCTGGTGATTTGCCGGTTAGGTGGGGCAGGCATGGTAGGAGGGAGGGGATGACAACGTCGTGTCGTGGCGGCAAGGCGCCGTCGCAAGCCGGGCAGGCCGTGCGTTTCAGCGGGTGATCACGAACAGGGTGACAGCGACGGAAATGACCCTCCTGGGAGCAAGCGCCGAGGTATCCGTCTAAGGAAGCGGTTGCTTTCCGAGGCACGCATCGGGGTAGGCGACCCGGAAAAGAATCAATGCCGGCAGGATGACGCCTGGATCCCTACCTCATCGCCGGATAACCAGGAGGCGTTCCTGCCTCGCCCTGTCTCCGGGCGGCCGCCCGCTGCTCTACACGCAGCTTGACCCGGTCGAGAGCGACATCATGCTGGTGGAGGGGGTACGGTAGACCCACGTTTCTGGTGCAACCACCAGAAAACGGGAACGCCTGTCAGGATGACCAGCAGTCCTGCAAACGAGGGGAGCGGGCTGCGGACCAGCGCGTTGGCTACCACGACGAGGCTGAAGCCGATAAAGAGTACCGGCAAGACGTGGCGGCCCAGGCTTGGCCGGAACGCCGGTGCGGATGCGTACTTGCGGCGCAGGACGAACAAGGAGGCCACTGATACGGCAGAGAAAAGCACGACGGCGAACCCGGTATAGATGAGCAGGTCTTCGAAGGTGCCGGTCAGCACCAGCAGCGCACTCCATCCGGCCTGGGCCGTGATGGCGATCGCCGGGGTCTGGAAGCGAGGGTGGATCCGTCCCGCTGCCCTGGGAAACACGCCGTCGCGCGCCATCGCGTAGTAGACGCGGGGCCCGGCCATTACCATGGCGCTGACGCTGCTCGCCAGGGCCAGCAAGATCACCGCCGTCAGGAGCGACGCGCCGACCGGCCCGAACAGCACGGCGGCCGTAGCGTCCCCGACCTCCACGACGCCGGCCAGCCGGGCCAGCGGCAAGGCGTGCAGATAAAGCCCGTTGAGCAGGAGGTAGACGATCATCACCGTGCCCGTCCCGAGCATCAGCGCCTTCCACACGTTGCGGCGGGGGTCCCGCACTTCCTCTGCTACGTAGACCGCCGCGTTCCATCCGCTGTAGGTGAACAGGACCGGCACGAGGGCGAGGAACCAGGCCGACGCGTTCGTCGGTGCCTGGCCTGCTGAGGAGGAGGGCGTTTCTCCCTCCTGAAGGAATCCCCACACGACGATGAGGCCCACCGCCGCGAGGCAGGCCAGGACGAGCCCGTTCTGAAAGCGGCGGCCCGGGTGTACTCCTCGTACGTGGATCGAGGAGATGACGACGATGACGGCGAGTGCGCCCAGCGTCCGCCCGGAGAGCGTCAGGCTCGTCACGCCCAGCGGGATAGACACAAACGGTTCGGCGTTGAGCATCGTCGGAAAAAAACGCTCCAGGTAGGCAGCGAAGCCTATCGCCGCCGCCGCAATAGCGCCGGAAAAGCCGGCGACAAACGACGTCCAGCCCGTCAGAAACCCCGCCAGCGGTCCGAAAGCACGGCTCAAGTAGAGGTATTCGCCGCCCGCTCTGGGCAGCAGGGCCGCCAACTCGGCATAGGCCAGGGCACCGATGAGCGCGAATGCACCGCCCACGATCCACACGCTCAGAAACCCCGTGGCGTCGGACACCATGCCGGCCACAATGCCGGGCGTCGTGAAGATGCCTACCCCCAGCACGTTCGCGACGACCAGCGCCGCCCCGTCTACGGGGCCCAGTGTACGCCGTAGCCGGGTCTCGGGCGTCTCCGGTTCTGCGTTGTGCATCTATCGCGGGTTGATCCTATCGCCGGGCTGCATGGTATAGGTTGAGGGGAACACACCAACACGGGCCTGCCGCCTCTCTGTAGAGCAAGGCGATACGGCCTCGGTGGCCGCCTGGGTTGCGCAGGTCGTCGTTTTTGCCACGCCGATCACGGGCGACGCCCGAGGAGGAGCCACATCTCGTCGTTCTGACGTCGGCGCTTGACAAACGGATCCCGCGCATCGACGATCTCGAAGCCCGCCGCTTCCAGGTCGGCCCGCGCATAGGCCAGGGCAATCTCGTGATGATCGGCTTGCTCGTCTCGTGTCGCATCACGTCTGCGTGGGGAGAGCGGTTCTACCAGGACGAGACGCCCGCCCGGTTTAAGGGCTTCCTTGATGTGTTGAAGCATGACGGCGTACGCCCTGAACTCATGGTAGGCATTGACCACCACGACGGCATCGAGCATACGCTCGGGCAGCATCGGATCGTCGGGCGCACTGTGGATGAGGGTTACGCGGCTGGTATCTGCGTCCGAGAGGTTCTTCCGCAGCTTCTCCAGGGCATCCGCGTCGATGTCGACGGCGTAGACGCGGCCGGTTGGGCCGACGGCCTCGGCCAGCCGCACCGTCAGGTAGCCGTCGCGAGCGCCGACGTCGGCCACGTGGCTACCTTCGCGCACGCCCATCGCTTTCAGGATGCCGGGCACGTCCTGCCAGGCGTCCCGTTCCGTCCAGCGCTCGTTCTGGGCACACACGTAGGGCGTGTAGGTAAGCAGGGTCAAGAGGCAGAGGGCGAGGGTCGGTAGGTGGCGTGGGGTCGGCATATGGGTTGAAGAGACTGTACTGGACGGATAGAGCGGGCTGGGGCGAAGGAGCGGGCTTGCCTTACAACCGGAACGTGTGCGTGTACTTCAGCAGCAGCGTCCGGCTTTCCGTAAACGGCAGGGCCGGGCGGTTCCGGATATCCCGGTATCGATCCGTGTTGAGCCCCTCGTTGTAGACGATCCACAGATCGTTTCCCTCGGCAAAATTGTAGCGCAGCCGGAGGTTCGTCACTACGATGTCGTCTGCGCTGTTGTGCTGCACGAACGCGTTGGCCGAGACTTTCGTATTGAGCGCTACCTGCGTGCGAAGCCGGAAGACATGGGCGTCGAAGCCCTGGTCCCGTTTCGAGAAGCGGATGCCGTTGAGTTCGTAGCTCCCTCTCACCTCCACAAACCGCGAGATATTCCAGGTCGGCTCCAGGTTAAGCCGGAGTTGCCATCCGTCGTAGAACGTCCCGCCTCCAACGAGTCGTATAAGCATAGTTCAGCAGGTTTTTTAATGACGCGGGTGTAAATTTTTCTGCACCCAGGGATCCCAAAAAACCTTCCGATGAGCAATAAGCGGGGATCAAACCCGTTTAGATTTTCGAGGCTCGAAAATCTAAAGCTGGTTCAGGACGGTCGCGGCCATCGCCCGCACGGCGGGGTCCCGGTCGCTAAGGGCCGCGCGCACAGCCGGAGCCGCGCACGAGGCGCCGATCTTGCCGAGCGCCTGTAGGGCTTCCAGCCGGACGGGCGCGGCGGCATCGCGCAGCGCAGTTTTCAAGGGATCGACGGCGGCCTCGTCGCGGGTTTCCCCGAGCGCATAGGCGATGTGCTGCCGCACCGCCGGGCTTTCGTCGTCCACCGCTGCGAGGAGGGCGTCGACGGCGGGATCCAGGTGGTCCCGCAACGCGCGTTTGGCCCGGATGCTGTCGTCATCACGAAGCGCACGGATCGTCTCTCCCAGGACGGAAGCCGCCGTCATACGCACATGGTCGTTTGGATCCCGCAGCGCAGCGGGTAGGATGCTCAGTGCGTGGCACCGGCATAGCTGCCCCACGGCGCGGACCGACGCCGCCCGCACGTCCGAGCAGGTGTCGTCGAGCATCTCGCCCAGCCGATCCAGCGCTTGCTTGTCGCCGATCTTGCCGAGTGCCAGGACGGCTTGCAGGCGTACCCTGGCCGCCTCGTCCGCCAGCGCTGCCAGCAACGGTTCGACGGCCGGCGTGGCCTTGCGTTCACCCAGGGCCCAGGCGGCGCGGCTTCGGATCACCGCGTCCTCGTGGCCCAGCAGCGTCGCGAGCGTCGTGCTTTCCAGGTCTGGTGAGAGGGCTGCCTGGTGCCAGAGGGCGGGGTCGTCGTTGTGCAATCCGGCCGCCGGGGACCACGCTGCGCGGATACCCGGTGCGCAGGGCTGCATGATGGCGATAGGCAGGATCATGCAGGTCCCGAGGCAGGCCGTCACAAGACCTGATTTGAGGGATACGGCATGGCGATTCGAGTGGACATTGAGGATCGCAACGACGCGTTCCTTGAGGGTGGAGCCGTGCACCATAGCGATACCGCCCGGCAAGGCGGCACGCCGCTTCAGGAACGTCCGGGCGATGTCGATCAGGTGGGCCGCGTAGTCGCAGGCTCCCGCACCTGCTTGTAAGACCTGGTCGTCGCAGGCACGCTCTTGTTCGACATGGATGCGCCGGGCGGCTACCCACACGAGCGGGTTGAACCAGTAGCAGGCCCGGACGACCTGGGTGAGCAGGTGAATCAGGTAATCCCAGCGCCGGATGTGGGCGAGTTCGTGCAAGAGCACCACGCGTACACGCTCGTCGCACCACGACGTCGCCTCGACGGGCAGCATGACGACGGGGCGCCAGAGCCCCCACGTCATGGCCATCGAGACCCCGGGGTTAGACAGGATGCGTATGCGTCGCCGAATACCAAGGCGCCGGGCCAGCCGCATTACATCGTCCACCCGTTGAGGGTCGTCCACTACGGCGGCCTGTCGTGTAAGGAGCCCGATGCGCAGCACATGGATCAGCAAGTGCCCGAGCAACGCTGCGGCACCGACGCCCCACACCAGCAGGGTCCAGAAAGCCCATGGCCGTCCTGTAGCCATCGGGGTCTCCGGGGTGACGAGGTGCTCGGTCGCCAGGGCCTCGCCCGTCGGTGTGAGGCGGCTTTCGCCCGGGTTCATGACCGGGGCCGGCAACGGAGACGGCGTCATCTCGCCGGCCGCGTCGACCGGGTCGGAGGGTGTTGGGGCCGCAACTTCCGTCCCTTCACCGGCCCGGTGGTGTGTCCATAGCGGTTGGACGCCTTCGGGTACGGGGACGAGCCAGGACGGTAAGCCGACGGACAGCAACGGCAACAGAAACAGGCCGGCCAGAGCCAGGCTCCAGATGCCGTGCCGGGTAGCCGCCGAGGCACGCCGCAGCAGGGTAGTGGCCAGCCAGGCGAGGCCGAGGATGATCGTCGCCTTGCCGGCTACGTCGGTGATGACCTCCACGGCAAGGCGCACGTAGGCCCAATCCGCGAGACTATCCATCGTGCGTCGAGTTTTTTCTGGCGTGTTCGATCCAGTCCGTCAGTTGATCCAGATCCTTCTGCGTCAGGCGTTCCGACGACATATCCAGCAGGGTGAGGATGGCTTTCGACGGGGAGCCGCCGAAGAACGTCTTGAGCATGTGGCTCAGGGCCGACGCCGTGGCCTTTTCCGTCGACAACGCAGGCCGATAGATGTAGCGCTGGCCGTCCTGCCGGTGGTTGACGTACCCCTTCTTCTCGAGAATGCCCAGCGTCACCCGGACCGAGTTGTATGCCGGGGTATCGGGCATGCGGGCCACGACGTCCGCCACACTCGCCTCGCCGAGGCGATATAGAACGTCCATGATCTGGCTCTCACGCCGGCTCAGGTGGGTATGAATGGCTTTGTTCATGGTATGGATGGGCAGAACGCGCGCAGCCCCTCTCCCGAGATGCTAAAAAAATTGCAAGCTTTATTTACGGATCCCCCGCCCTAAAATCAACAGGCATGTAAAAATTTTTACATGTCAAGGTGAGAGATGCCGCTCGGGCCTCGCCCGGTCCCGTCCTCAACATGCGTGCCGTGAGGTTTTACGGTGTCCTCCTGCGTAACTGTATGCTTGCACCTTCGCAGTCAGTGCATCCCTCCTCCTACTCGGTCGGCTTCAAGCGGCTGCGGATCTGTCGCATTTCCTCAGCGAGTGCGGCGATGGGGTCGAGGGTGGCGTTGTATTCGAAGGTGACGCGGTTACGCTGCTCGCCCTGTTCTACTTCGATCCACTCTGCGCCGCCGTCGGCACAGTCCGGGCACCCGTAGACAGGCTCCAGGCGGCTGAAGGCCGCGACGTCGACCAGCTGGACGAGGCGTTGCCACTCGTCGGGCCGCATGCGTTCCTGATAGCGTCGGTCCGGATGGGTATCGGGGTTGCGGCTCGACTCGACGAGGACGATCGAGTCGGCATTCAGGTGGAGTTCGGTTGTGCAGTATCCGGCGCAAAATCCGAAGGAGGTCCCCCCCCGAATGACGAGGGTTGCGTTCTGATTCGACGAAGGGAGGGTGCACGACGGCAGCAGGAGCACGGCCCACAACACCGTGCCGGACGGGACGATTTTCATAGCAGCGAGCGCTACCCGTTGGTGGATATGATTCTGTTTTCCCAGATACACCTCCGCTTGCCGGAATACCCAGTGCTATCGTGATCGTTTTCTTTTGGCGATCAGGGCGTCAACACTGTATTTGCCGGGGCCGATCAGGATGAAGCCGAAGAAGAGGAAGGCGTTTTTGAACGCGTTGCCCGGGTTGCCCTGGCCGGTGGCAAAGTGAGAGGTGGTAGCGACGATCATCGTGAAGCAAAGCATCGCGCTGACGGGTCGAAAGAAAAGCCCCGCCGCGATCAAGAGCCCGCCTATCGATTCCGAGAAAGCCGCCAGAAAGCCGAAGAAGGTATGGCCGAAGTCGATGCCGAAGTGACCCATCGCGCCGCCGACGCCCGCCCAGCGCTCGGGCCCTCCGACGAGCTTGCTCCAGCCGTGGAAATAGATAAAACCCAGTCCGAACCCGAGCCGGGCGATAAGCAAGCCGAGGTCTTGGTATTTGTCCAGCGTTCTCCAGATCATGGTCATGAAGGGTAATGGGAAAGGTAAAGAGCCGCGCCGGCGGCAACCGGCGCGGCTCCTCGAACCGGATGGAGCGTTCGCATGTTTCGATGAACTAGCTGCCGTCCCGGTAGGAGACCTCGATCTCCGTGAGGCGATCCTGGATGGCTTTTTCCGACAACCACCGCCCCCGCACCATCACGCCGGAGCGCTGTTGCAAGTGCCGGATGTTGTCGAGGGGGTTGGCGTTGACCAGCACGAGGTCGGCGCGCTGGCCGGTGGCGACGGTGCCGAAGTCGTCCTCGTTGGCAAAATATACGCCTACGTTCCGGGTGCCCGACTCGATGATGGCGTAGGGAGGCATCCCGGCCGCTTCCATCCGTTCGAGCTCGCGGTGGAGGGAGAAGCCGGGTACGCTGAAGAGTTGCGGTGCGTCGGTACCCATCAGGATCCCGGCGCCGCCTTCGTGGAGGGCCTGTAGCACCTGCATCCGCGCCTGGATGATCCGCAGCGCCTCGGCCCGGTCGAACTGCGGGCTACTGAGGCGTTGTTCATAGTTGCTGAACCAGCCCTGCACCTGGTTGCGGGGCATGTATTTCAGCTCGTCGTAGGCGCGCAGATCCTCGATGTCGATGGTCCCGTAGAGGGCTTCCCACAGCGCCATCGTCGGCACCACCCACGCGCCCGCCTCCTTCGTGCGGCGGACCAGCTCGTCCAGGGCCTCCTCATCGATCGCAGCTTCGTTGATCTGCATCAGATATTCGACGTAGCCGTCGAGGTGGTCGAACGTCTCCTGGCCCATCTCGATAGCGTGCATGAGGCCGACGTCGGCCGGGACGTGGCCGCCGAAACGGATGCCTTCCTCATGAGCGGTCCGGGCCATCGCGTCGTACTCCTCCACCGTCAGGCCGGGGTGTATTTTGAGCAAGTTCCATCCTTCGGCTTTCTGCTGGCGTACTTTTGCGACCGCCTCTTCGGGCGAGTTGATGGCGTTGCCGTTGAAGCTGGGGCCGGCCAGGTAGAGGGTCGGCGAGATGATTTCCCCCTTGTTCGCTTTCTCGCGCAGTTCGAGCTGGTTATCCGCGCCCAGCATGCCGCGTACGGTCGTGATGCCGTTGGCGGCGTAGAGGAACAGCACGGCGTCGGTGTAGGCCGGGGGCGCGTTCGGCGGCGGGACGTGGCCGTGCATCTCGGCCAGGCCCGGCAGCAGATATTTGCCCGTGCCGTCGATGGTGAGTGCCCCTTCGGGCACGTCGACCTCGTCGGCAGGACCGACAGCGACGATGCGCTCGCCCTGCACCACGACCGTATGCTTTTCGAGGACGCGCTCGCGGTCCATGGGTATCACGGTCACGTTGATGAAGGCGATGACGTCCGGCTCGTTCGTCGGCGCCGGGGCGGCGGCGCCGGATACGGTGAGCAGGGCGCCCAGTAGCGCCGTGCAGAGAAAGGTTTTCATGGCAGCTCTCCGGTTGCGGTTGGGGTGAGGAGAAATTTATAACATGCCGAAAAGTAGAGGGGAACGCAAGTCTTTACGCCGTCATTACAGCCTGGTTACGCCTGTTCCGCGTCCGGTGAACCCGACGGGCGGGGCGGGCGTTCTTCCCGCGTCCTTAGCCCGATGCATGAGACCTTATGAAAATCGGCCTGGCCCAGATCAACCCTACCGTCGGTGACCTCCAGGGGAACAGCCGGAAGATCGTCGACTACGCCCGCCGGGCCCATGCAGAGGGCGCCGACCTCGCCGTCTTCCCGGAGCTGTGCGTCATCGGCTATCCGCCGCAGGATCTGCTCGAAAACCCGCTCTTCATGGAAGCGGCTCGGCGTGCGATGGAGCAGATCGCCGCCGCCGTGCCGCCGGACCTGGGCATCATCCTCGGTGCCCCGGTGCCGAACGAAGAAAAAGTGGGTAAGCGGATCTACAACGCCGCGTTTCTCTTCGAGGGCGGCCGCACGGTGGCGGAAGTGCGCAAGACGTTGCTGCCCACCTACGACGTGTTCGACGAATACCGGCACTTCGAGCCGTCGCCGGAGCGGCACGTGGTGGCATGGCGGGGGCGCAGGCTCGGGCTGCATATCTGCGAGGACCTGTGGAATAACCAGGCCGAGGCGGCGTATTACCTCTACCACCGCAACCCCATCGACGAGCTGGCCGCGCTGGGCGCGGACCTCTTCATCAACATCAGCGCTTCGCCGTTCGCCATCCACAAACATGCCGAGCGAACCGACCTCATCGTCGATAGCTGCCGGGAGCACGGCATCCCGTACCTCTTCGTCAACCAGGTGGGCGCCAACACCGAGATTATCTTCGACGGCGACAGCCGCGTCCACGGCGCCGACGGCACCCCGCTGCTGTGCGCGCCCCAGTTCGAAGAGGCGCTGCTCCTCTGGGACACGGAAGCAAACTACCCGGCCTGCACGAGGGCCTACGACGAAGTCAAGAACCTGCACGACGCGCTGGTCCTGGGCATCCGCGACTATTTCTACAAGACGGGGGCGTTTCAGAAAGCCCTGGTGGGGCTCTCCGGCGGCATCGACTCCGCCGTGACGTGCGCGCTGGCGGTGCAGGCCCTCGGCCCGGACATGGTCGTCGGAGTGACGATGCCCTCCAGGTATTCGTCCATGGGCTCGGTCGCCGACTCGGCGGCGCTGGCGGACAACCTGGGCATCGAATTCCACACCATCCCGATCAAGCCCGTCGTCGCCGCCTTCGACGCGATGCTGGCCGACGTCTTTCGCGGGACGGCGCCGGGCATCGCCGAAGAGAACATCCAGGCGCGGGCGCGCGGCGTGACGCTGATGGCGCTGTCGAACAAGTTCGGCTATTTGCTCCTCTCGACGGGCAACAAGAGCGAGATGGCCGTCGGCTACGCTACGCTCTACGGCGACATGAACGGCGGCCTGGCCGTCCTCTCCGACGTGCTCAAGACGCGCGTCTACCGGCTGGCGCACTACATCAACGGGCGCGCCGGGCGTGCGGTCATCCCGCAGCGCACGATCACCAAGCCGCCCTCCGCCGAACTCAAGCCCGACCAGCGAGACGCCGACTCGCTCCCGCCCTACGACGTCCTCGACGAGATCCTGCGCCGGTACATCGAAGAGCGCGAGGAAGTGGACGCCATCGTGACGGCTACCGGCTACGACCGGGCGCTCGTGCAGGACATCCTGCGCCGGGTCGACCGCAACGAGTACAAACGGCGCCAGGCCCCGCCGGGGCTGCGGGTGTCGATGAAAGCCTTCGGCATCGGCCGCCGCCTGCCCATCGTCATGCGCTGGGACCGCGCCGCCGCCGAGGAGGTCGCCCGGGCCGATGTTGTGGAATGAAAGGGCGGACGGGTGTTCAGGATCGTTGATTCAGATCGCGATTGCGGGACGAATAAGTCCATTGATAGCGTCCTGAAGGTCGTCTATGTTCGTGCAGAGGGATAGTGAAAGACGAACGGATAGCTCCAGATGGGTAAGGTGCAGCGGTACGGTTGGATCCTGACGATCCTCATTCTCTTTCCTGCGATCAGCACGGTGGTTGCGGCGCGCCAGGTGGAAAAGGTGCGCTTCGTCGGGCCGGATGGGGGCGTGGTCTACCAAATTCACGTTGTCCCCGAGCATCCCAGTGTGATCTACGTACTGGACGAACGGGTTTTGTTCAAAAGTACGGATGCCGGAACTACCTGGCGAGACATAACGCCGGCCTCGACCGGCGGGGCCCGTATTCCTGCGCTGTACATGGCGCACGACGGCCCGAACACCCTGTTCCTCGTGGCGGAGGAGGGGACCGTGGTGCGTAGTAACGACGCCGGGGAGACCTGGCAAGCCTACTATGCGGATCCGCTGTATGAGGTGTTTTTCATCGACCCGGATCGGCCGGACACCCTGCTCGCTTACGACACACATGGTCCCTATCAGAATATCCTCATGCGCTCTACGGACGGCGGGGTTACATGGCAGGCCAGTGTCGATGGCATCGACCTGGACGGCAAGTCGATCCGCGTTTTCGTGAACCGGTACGAGACGACCCATGCGATTGCTACCGTTCAATGTTGCGGCGACGTCTTTACCTCGCAAGCGGTCTACACCTCAACCGACGGAGGCAGGCATTGGGTACCCACAGAGACCGGTGTTCGCTTCATCGAGGAGGTGGTTTTTGATCCTGCCGACCCGAACACGCTGTACGCCATGCCGCAGGAAGGACTGCACAAGAGTACCGATGGGGGGCATTCGTGGTTCGACATCGGTGCTGCGTTGCCGCAGAGCTACTTCCGTCACCTGGCGGTCGGTCCAGGCATCGACGATCCTGGCTCGTCTACGCTGTACTATGTGCCCAGGGACGAGCAGGGCGGTCTGAGCCATCCGCTGTACCGGAGCATAGACGGTGGTGTTACCTGGCAGCAAACCGGAACCGTTGCCCCCATCGTCGGCGTGGCGGCTTTCGCGGTGCATCCACAGTCTAGGCAGGACCTTTTTGCCGGCGGCTATCCGTACGGGCTGCTTCACAGTAGCGACGGCGGGCAAACCTGGGAAATCCGCAACGAGGGCTTGTCGCTGTCACGGGTCCACACGGTATCCGCCCGCTCCCCTGATGAAGTGCTTGCCATCGTTGATGAGCGGGGCGTGATGCATACGAGCGACGGCGGGCAGACGTGGGAGGTCGTCATCCCCTATACGTTAGGCATCGGGACCGGCAAAAGAATCGTTCGTTCCCTGGAAAACCCGCAGCACCTTTTCACCAACATCATTCCCGACTCGCTGCGTACCCACGATCCGGACTGGCATACCGGGAGTGCCGGCATCGGCATCAGCCGCGACGGGGGGCGGACGTGGGAATTTCGCCAGGGCGCCCGGACGGGGCTCTCTTGCTTCGACGTCAGTGACGACGGGACGATCATCTACGGAGGGAGCCCGTTCGATGCGTTGAGCAAGAGCACGGATGGAGGTAACTCATGGGAAGTCATTCTGCTGGATCCGTCCGTCGAGAGTGTGCGTCAGCTTCAAGTGGATCCGCGCGATACCGAGGTCGTGTACGCCCGGATGCAGGTACCCTGTGCCTGTCCGCGTTCGACCCATCCGCTCGTCCGTTCGACCGATGGAGGGCGCACCTGGGAAACCCTCGTCGACGACGTAGCAACGTACTTTTTGAACAAACTCCAACCGGAGTACCTGTATTACGTCGAACCCGAGCCAGGTGGCACCGGAACCTTCTATGTCAGCGAGGACCGCGGCGCCACCTGGACGCCGGCCACGACCTTTCCTGATGCCTCCGGCCTGTCGGATCTCATTGTGCATCCGGAGCAGGCCGAGGTACTCTATGCGGCGATGGAGTCCGGAAGTATCCTGCGAAGCGAGGACAACGGGCACACCTGGGCGTCGGTCATCGAAAGGTTTTATCCCCCGGCTTATGCCATCGCGCTGGCCGTAGCCAATCCCTCCGTACTCTTCGGAACCACCTACGAGCGCGGCGTAGTCCGCTTCGACCTGGCGAGCCTGGAACCAACCAGCGCGGATCCTGAGCCGCCAAGCGCCCATTTCAGGCTCACTGCGAATTATCCCAACCCGTTTCATGGAGCTACTACGATTGCGTACGAAGTCGCCGAGCCGGCGGTTATCACGCTGCGGATAGTCGACGTGCTGGGTCGACATATTCGTACCCTGGTTCAGCAAGCGCACAGCTTGGGACGGCATCGCCTACGCTGGGATAGCCGCGATGCCTCCGGGCACGATGTGCCCAGTGGATTGTATTTTGTAGAAATGTCCGCAGAGGGCATTTACGACGTGCGGAAACTTGTTCTCGTCCGATAATCGTGGTTGCGGTGCGATGATTGCGCTTCTCAGATTGCTCACCCTCCTGCTTTTCGGGGTGACCCTGCCGAGTTGGGCGCAGGAACCGCCATCGTCGGCAACGGCACGAAGCTGAAGAGCCGGGTGATGGGCAAGCAATACGGGAGCGAGGTACCGGGCATCCTCTACATCGATATGCCGGAGAACGAACTGGACCCGCAGATGACCGTCCTTGCGCTCCAACTCAACGCCCCGGTGTCGCTCTACCGCGAGGAAGGGCACAGGGTCCATTGAGGCGTGAGCGACGCCTCGCCTCGACTTCTTTTATCGGCTCAAAGCCGAGGTTTTGCGGGCGTGCCGGCAGGCGGACTCATTCGGTCAGGGCGGGTGTATCGTTCGGGGTAGGGAGGGTATGGTGGCAACGGATGAACAGGAGCATGCAGGAACACCGGCGCTGACCTGGCAGGTGCGGGCCGTTGATTATCTCGGCCTTGAGCGAAGCGTGGCCATTGCGGCCGCGGCCGTTTTTCTACTCGAACTGGGCGAGGAACTGTGGAAGAAGTTTCTGCCGAAATACCTGGAATCGCTGGGTGCCGGTGCCGGGGTGATTGGTCTCTTCGGCACGGCGGAAGACTTCTTCGACGCCGTCTACCAGTATCCGGGTGGGTGGCTGGCTGATCGCCTGGGGCGTCGCCGTGCCTTCTTTCTGTTCATCGGGGTGGCGGCGGCCGGCTACCTGATTTATTGGCTCAGCCCATCCTGGCCTTTCCTGTTCGTCGGGCTTGCCTTTGCCATGGCGTGGCACAGCATGGCCTCGCCGGCCATCTTTGCCGTCATCGGCGATGCGCTTCCGAAGCAGCGCCGCACGATGGGTTTCACCGTCCAGGCCATCATCAAGCGCATTCCGAGGATCGTCTCTCCGCTGGTGGGCGGGGCGCTCATCGCGGCCGTTGGCATCGTAGCAGGTATGCGGATGGGCCTGGCGGCCACGCTTATGCTGGCAGCCATCACCATGTTCGTGGTGCGTGCCCTCCACGTGCCGGTTGCAGCCGGGCACCGCGTCGGTATCGGCGGGGTGTGGCGCTCCTTTCATGCGGCGCTTAAACGCCTGCTGATCTCCGACATCATTATTCGGACGTGTGAGGGGATGGCCGGCGTTTTCATCATTCTCTACGTGACGAACATCACGGGGGTCAGCATCGGGCAGTTCGGCGTCCTGATCGCAGTACAGGTCGCCACCTCGATCCTGGTCTATATTCCGTCGGCGCGCATCGCGGATAAGATCGGACGCAAACCCTTCGTCATCGCCACCTTCGTTTGTTTTGCGCTCTTCCCGCTGGCCGTCGTGCTTGCGTCCAGCTTCGGCGCGTTGCTGGGGGCTTTCGTCGTCGGTGGCTTACGAGAGATCGGGGAGCCCTCGCGCAAAGCCATGATCGTAGATTTTGCGGAGGCTCACCTGCGGGCGCGTACCGTGGGGTTATATTATCTCGTGCGGAGCCTGTCGATCACGCCCGCGGCAGCTATCGGCGGCCTGTTGTGGCAGGTAACGCCCGCACTGCCCTTCCTCATCGCCGGCATCATCGGCTTGATCGGCACCGTCGTCTTTGCCGTCACGGTCGAGGAGCGCTATGCGGGGTAAGAAAGGTCGTTCTGCTACATCGGTGCCGCGCCTCAACGGATGAGCACGCGGCTGAAGCGCAGCACCTCGCCGCCCGGCGTGAGCAGTTCCAGCTCGTCTTCCCGGAGTCGATAGTGATGGGTCTCGCTCAGGCTCGTCGTATAGCGCCCCTCTTGCTCCCACTGGTCAGGCGTGCAGGAGGCCGTCGTTGTCGTCATCGAAAGCGAGGTGAACCGGAGGTCGTCGCCTTCGGCCTCGTAGGTCGCCACAAAGTTCCTGCACCCGGCATAGCCGCCGGCCGTACCGTTCTGAAAGGCAAGGGTGAAGGTCGTGTTTTCCAGTGGAGGTGCGCCGTTCCATGCCTGAAGCCCCCAGTATGTCCCGACGAGGTCTCGGGGATCCATCGGCAATTCCTCCCGGCGCTCGTACACGAGCCGCGTGGTGCCGGCGGCCGTGCTCAGTTCCAGGCGACCCTCCACGACTCGATAGCTGCGCACTTGCGCAAAGGCATCCAGGTAGCGGCTTTCCTGCTCCATGATGCCCGGCGGCTCCAGGCAGAGCCGCTCCGTTTGCGCGACGTCGGTAAAGGAAAGAGGGCGGCCGGTTGCAGTATAAGCTCCGCCGTACCAGTTGCATCCGGCATAGCCCCCCGCCGTTCCGTCATCGAAGGCCAGGGTGATGTTGGTCTGCGCGATCAGGTTGTCCCCGTTCAAGCGTACAAGGATCCACTCGGTCGTTTCGAGCGAGGAATACGCTCTCCCCGAGCCGTCGAGGAGTTCGCAGGACGTAAGGAGCCCTGCACAGAGCAGTACGGAGAGAAAAGCTACCCCCCTGATTCTTTTCATCACCCAGTGAGGTTTGATACGGAAACAAGCCACACGCACGCCTCCTGCGTGGGGACCCTGCCTGATAGTACATGGCGGCTGCGCCGGATACCTAATCGAGGGTCGGACATAGGGTGCATTTCATCTGAATCGTTGCATTCCCTTGCATCTAAAAGTGCCAAAATAGCCTGATTAAGCCACTTTTTGTTTTCTGCTGCATGTTATTAACGCACCCGTTTTCGTAAATTGTTGTACCTATGTTGTACCTGTTGGACCCATCCCCATAAGAAAACGAGCGGCGCCCCAGCCGGCAAGCTACATGGGCACCGCTCGAAAACGCATAACGCGCTATGGCTACTACGGTAAAACTCACGCTCCGAAAAAGCAAGGCTCGCACCGATGGCACCGCGCCGGTGTACCTCCGCGTCACCAAAGGGAGAGGGACAGGGGAATAAACAGCGTCCTGGCCCGGTCGCAAGGGGGATCGACCTCACCCTGTCCTGGTCCAGGAGGAGACTCAGTCGATCCGGATTTCAGGCTGAAGGCTGGTAACAACCCGAAAAACACCCGTTTCTCTTTGTCATCCCGAACGCATGTGAGGGATCTCACCCTTCAAAATAGGCTGACACGGCGAGATTCCTCCACTCCGCTTCGCTGCGGTCGGAATGACAGCATTCGGTGTACCCTTGTCATCCAGACCCTTCGACTGCGCTCAGGGCAGGCTCGTGACGGTGGGCGCGGGGGTTTAAGTTGTTTGGGGTGTTGAAGTCTCGTAGCTTTCAGGCAGGTTGCCTCGTCAGCCCACCGCCCTTGAGCTTGGCCGTTACACGCTGCGGCTCTCTGGCTTCGAAAACGAGGGCGGCCAAGTTCGCCACTTCGTCCCACCCACGCCAGCCTCCGGCATCAACCCCCGTTTCACCGCCGCTGCCCACACGCGCCCTCGTGCCCGGACGATCCAGCCTGCCTCTTGATCGTGCCTTCCAGGAAGCAGGCTGTGCCTCGCTTCGGGCGTGTGTCTTCGGAGTCGTGCTGCGCCCCCAGCCCGCAGCAGCGGTCGTTGCGTGGGGGTGTGCTCGTTGGTCTGGGCGGCGTGTGTGTCGGGCGCCGCCCGTGTAACCCGGCCATGCAGCGGACGCTGGGCGCGGGGGTCTTGCTTCGTGTAGAGGTTGGGCCTACCTTTGCTTCGCGCAGGGGTTGTCTCGTCAGCCCATCGCCGCTGATGGCTACCGTTATGCGCTTAACGCGCTACGAGAAGACGGCGCGCAACTTCGTTCGTATATCTTGCTTCTGCGATGAGATGGCTACTCTGATTGTCCACACGACCTAATTCGTGATTCTTTTCTGATTTGAGCCGTCTGTATCCATTAGATAGATTTCGTCATGCCCATCCCTCCTTGAGGCAAAGGCGATGCGTTTTCCATCGGGCGACCAAGAGGGATAAGCACGCGGGGAAATATGCGCACGAGAAGCGATTAAGACCAGGTTAGTGCCATCTGCATTTGCCTGATAGAGGCCGTCTCCGTCCGTTCCATTATTAAACACGATGCGCGAGCCGTCAGGCGACCATTCGGGTTGCAGCCCTACTACCTCGGTAATGCACGTTTGGTGCGCGCCATTGCTTTCCATGACACAAATCTTAAAGGTATTACCGTCTTCTCGGTCAGAGGAAAAAAGTATCTTCGAGCCATCGGGCGACCAAACCGGTGAGTGATCCCGTGCCGTGTTCTCGGTAAGCCGGGTTTGGTGGGAGCCGTCTGTATCCATCACATAGATCTCCCAATTGCCATCCTGGCTCGACATATAGGTGATTTTCTCTCCGCCTGGCGACCACGAAGGGTCCCAGTCATGGCCAAGCGTATTCGTCAATCTAGTCGGATTGGAACCATCAGCGTTCATTACATAGACCTCCCAATCGCCATCAGCACGATTCGACATGAACGCTATCTTCGAGCCATCTGGCGACCACGAAGGGCTGTGATCTTCTCCTGGATCGTTTGTAAGCCTGGTCGGATTGGAACCATCAGCATTCATTACATAGAGTTCTTCGTTGCCATCTCGATCCGTCATAAAGGCGATTTTATCACCAAGAGGAGACCATGCAGGATGATAATTATGGGCGGGACTTTCCTGCGCGTTTACGCGGCCAGGAGACCAACAAAAGCATGATACCAAAGCAAGGAGCGAAAGCCTCTTGGATAGGGATGCTGAAGAGTTGACCATGTGCATACTATTGGGCTGCATTACCTGGAAAAAGGTGGAATGTGGTTATTCCTCAAAGTGAAGGACGGACAATGGCCTATCATCTAGAATGTGCGATAGGAGAAGACTTCTCAAGCTTTATGTGATGAGATGCGGTGTAGGAGTGATGATCAGCGAAATAACGTGACGAGTGGAAGAGCGGGTACATTCAGACCAGCTTGGAGAAAGCGAAAGGCGTTTTCAACTTGATACGTCAAGCGAACAGAAGGCATTGCCTGGCAGTGTGTCGGACTTAAGTACCTAAGCAAAAGAAATTGGGTACAACCTTAAGAGGCCCAAGCGCGTTGATAACAGGTCGTCCGTTCGCTCATCAAGCCGTGCACGCCATGCGTTTTGTTGCTCCGCTCGACCCCGAAACCAAGACCCACCTCCACGACCTGATGAAAACCCATCCGGTCTCTCAGGTCCGCCACCGCGCTCACGCCATCTTGCTCAGCGACCAAGGCTATCAGATCAACCACCTCGCCGAGATCTTCTTCGTCGATCGCGAGACGATCACCAACTGGCTCAACCGCTGGGATGAGGGCGGCCTGACGGGCCTCGAAAACAAGCCCCGTCGAGGACGTCCCCGCTCGATCGATCGCGCCGACGAGCCGAAGGTGCTCGACTTCGTACGAGATCTGGCCTACCGGCTCTACACCCTGTGCGAGCGCAAGCAACACGCCCGGGAAGCCTTGTCCTACAACGGCTTGATCGTGGCCTGGCCGCAACTCGAAAAGCTCGCCAAAGAAGAGCAACATGCCACGCCGGTCCAGGGCGAACTGGGCCTGTGACGGCCGCCATCCACGAGCAATCACATACTGCCTGACTCGCATGATTGCCGAACACGAAGACCTGCGCGACAAGATCCTGCCCCTGCTGCGACCCTACGCTTCGCGGATCGTGCTCTTCGGCTCCCAGGCGCGCGGAGAGGCCCGGCCGACGAGCGACGTCGACCTGCTCATCGCCCTCCGTCCTTCCGGCGAACGGCCCCCGCTGGGGCTCCGCTGGTTCGAACTCGAAGCCGAACTGGCCGAACAACTGGGGCGCCGCGTCGAGTTGGTCACCGAGGCGGCGCTGAGTCCCCACCTGCGCCCCTACGTCGAGCAAGATCAGGTGGTGCTCTATGAAGACTGACGCCATCTACCTGCACCACATCCTCGACGCCATCGCCCAGATCGAAGTCTACACCGAAGGCGTCGACGAGGCCACGTTTTTTCAGGAGCGCATGCGGCAGGACGCCGTCATCCGGCAACTGGAGATCATCGGGGAGGCAAGCCGGCAGCTTTCCGAAGCGTTCCGCAATCAGCACGCCGAGATCCCCTGGCGCCCCATCATCGGGATGCGCCACCGTATCGCCCACGACTATCTCAACATCGACCTGACGGTCGTCTGGGAGGTTGTCCAATACGACCTGCCAGCCTTGAGCGTCCGCCTCCGTCGCCTCCGGGAAGGCTAGCGGCATCGATTTTTTCCACCCTCATTGATCAAGCCTCAGAAGACATGGCTGCGTCGAACCGTGATCGCATCGACCGAGGATTCATCGACCTGGGGAAGGGGGTCTATCCCTTCTTCGAGCGCGAAATGAAAAAGGAGTTCGGTGCCACCTGGTCGACCGTGGCCTCGGCCAACTTCCACCCATCAGAGCAGGCCAACCCGAACTGGCAAGACCCACAGAAGCTGCTTAAGGCGATGTGGGATTGCTGGAATACCGTTTTCAGGAAGACCCTGGGGCACGCCGAGCGTAGCTATGTCAGCGAACTCATGACGGCGCGCAACGCGTGGGCTCATCACCATACGTTTTCGTACGACGACACCCACCGGGTCCTCGACACCATGTACCGCCTGCTGACGGCCGTCTCGGCGGACGAGGAGGCCTCCGAACTGCAAAAGGCCAAGGAGGAGGTACTGCGCGTCCGGTATGACGAGCAACGCCGCAGCGAGGAACGCCGGCAGGCCCGGAGCGCGGCCGTGGCCGGCACGCCCACCAGCGGCGTGAGCCCCTGGCGCGACGTCGTCGAGCCCCACCCGGACGTCCAATCCGGCACCTACCAACAGGCCGAGTTCGCCGCCGACCTCTGGCAGGTCTACAAGGGCGAGGGAAGCCTGGAGTACCGCCTTCCGGTCGAGTTCTACCGTCGCACCTACATCACCGAAGGGATCCGCGACCTGCTCACAGGCGCCCTCAAGCGGCTAGGCGGCCAGGCCGAGGACCCCGTCATCCAGCTCCAGACCAACTTCGGCGGCGGCAAGACCCACTCCATGCTGTCGCTCTATCACCTCTTCTCCGGCATCGACGCGCACCTTTTGCCCGGCCTGGAGCCGGTGCTCGACGAGGTGGGCCTGGAGCCGCCGGCGAAGGTGCACCGCGCCGTCCTCGTCGGCAACCGCATCTCGCCGGGCAAGCCGCTCGTGAAGGACGACGGCACGAAGGTCCGGACGCTCTGGGGCGAGATGGCCTGGCAACTCGGAGAGAGCGCCGGCGGCCAGGGCCGCGAAGCCTACGCCATGCTGGCGGAGGACGACGAGCTGGGCACCAACCCGGGCGACGTCATCACGGACCTGCTTCGGAAGTACAGCCCCTGCCTCGTGATGATCGACGAGTGGGTCGCCTATGCGCGGCAGCTACACGACGAGCCGGACCTGCCCGGCGGCTCCTTCGACACCCAGTTTACCTTCGCGCAGGCCCTCGTCGAGGCCGTCAAAGCCGTCCCGAACGCCCTGCTCGTCATCAGCGTCCCTGCCTCCGACATCGAGGTGGGCGGCCAGCGGGGCAAGGACGCGCTCGTACGGCTCAAGAACGTCATCGAGCGCGTGGCCAAGGAGTGGCGGCCGGCCAGCGCCGAGGAGAGCTTCGAGATCGTCCGCCGGCGCCTCTTCCAGCCCATCCCGGAGGAACGCTACCCGATGCGGGACCAGGCCATCAGGACCTTCTCGCGCATGTACCAGGATCAGGCCGGCGAATTTCCGTCCGAGTGCCGTGAGAAGGAGTACGAGCGCCGGATGCAGGCCGCCTACCTGATCCACCCCGAACTCTTCGACCGTCTCTACCAGGACTGGTCGAGCCTGGAACGCTTTCAGCGGACGCGCGGCGTGCTGCGCCTGATGGCCAAGGTTATCCACGAGTTGTGGACACAGAACGACAACGGCCTGCTGATCCTGCCGTCCATGGTGCCCATCCAGGCCACCCAGGTACAGGCCGAGCTGGCGCGTTACCTGCCGGACAACTGGGTGCCCATCATCGAGCAAGACATCGACGGTCCCACTTCGCTCCCGTCCCGCCTCGATGACGCCAACCCCAACCTGGGCCGCTACTCCGCGTGCCGGCGCGTGGCCCGGACCATCTTCGTCGGTTCGGTCCCCAAGGCCGGCACGAACCAGCCCGGCATCGGCGACGACCGTATACGGCTCGGCTCAGCCCAACCGGGCGAGACCGTGGCCACCTTCGGCGATGCCCTGCGCCGGCTCTCGGACAAGGCCACGCACCTGTACGTCGACGGGTGCACGACAATTTGCACGACGTACGGCCGAGAACACCCCAAACCGCCCCCTTGAGCGGGCTGTCGCGCAGCGACTGGGGGTGTTACCTATGGGTTGTACACCCTCCGGCCCTGCGGGCCACCTCCCTCAAGGGAGGCGTGTAGGGGGCAACACATGAACCGGTGCACTTTGTCGTACACCCTACGTCGACCGTAACCAGTACTGGTACAACACACAGCCCAGCGTAAACCGCCTGGCGGCCGACCGCGCGCTCCAACTAAAGGAGCACACCCACCTGATCCACGACGAGATCATCGCCCGGCTGTGCGTCGACGCCCGCAAGCGGGGCGCCTTCGACGCCGTCCACGAAGCGCCCAAGACGACCGGCAACGTGGTGGACGAAGCCAACGCGCGCCTCGTCATCCTGGGTCCGGAGCATCCCCACGTAGCCAAGGCGACGAACAGCCCGGCGCTTCAGTTCGCCTCCGAGATGCTGGAAAAGCGCGGCGAAGCCCCCCGGCTCTACCGCAACATGCTCGTCTTCCTGGCCGCCGATGCCTCGCGCCTGTCAGAGTTGGAAGACGCCGTGTGCCAGTACCTGGCCTGGTCGGCCATCGTGAAGGAGGTCGATGACGAACAACTCGACCTCGACGCCTTCTCCCGGGGGCAGGCCCGCACGAAAAAGGACTCGGCCTCCGGCACGGTAGACCAGCGTTTGCGAGAGACGTTCATCTGGCTGCTGACGCCCCACCAGGACGACCCACGCAGCCCCCAGATCGACTGGTCGGAAAGCCGCCTGCAAGGCCAGGATGCCCTGCCCGAACGCGCCGCCAAAAAGCTGCAGAACGACGCAGCCTTGATCGTAAAGTACGGCGGTGTGCTGCTCCGGATGGAACTCGACAAGCACAACCTGTGGCGCGGTGGCGATCACGTCTCCCTACAGCAGGTCTGGCAAGATTTTGCCCAGTACCTGTACCTGCCCCGGCTGGCCGGAAGCAGCGTGCTGGCTGAAGCCGTGCAGGCCGGCGTGCAGGATGTAGGCTGGACAGAGAACTTCGCCTATGCGGACGCCTGGGACGAGGAGAAGCAGCGGTATCGGGGCCTGAAGGCCGGCGAGGCCACGGGGGTACTCATCAACCCCCACAGCGTACTCGTTCAGCCTGAGGTCGCTCAGCGCCAGATGGAGGCCGACAGACAGCCTGCTTCTGGCCCAGTTGGCGCTGGCGGTTCCGGTGATGGTGACGGTGTAGTCGTTGGCGGTGGAGAGAATGGCCCGGACGGCGGCACCGGCGTCGCCCAGCTATGTCGCTTCCACGGCACGGTGCAACTCGATGCCCTTCGCCTCGGTCGAGACGCCGGGCAGATCGGCGAAGAGGTGGTTCAGCACCTGACGAGCCTGAAGGATGCGAAAGTGACGATCACGCTGGAGATTCAAGCTGAGCTTCCGGACGGTGCACCGGACGATGTGGTTCGTATCGTCACCGAGAACGCTCGCACGTTGAAGTTTGGCAACTATGGGTTTGAGGAGGAATAATTCTGAGAAGGCGGGTGTAGACGTAAGTGTAACGCGGCCCTTCAAAACGTGCTCGTGTGCTTCATGCGTCTTGGTTGACATTTTTGGATGTCACCCTATTAACCAAGTATGCCGGGCGATGCACGTCCAAGATCCTACGATTCTGACACTAAAAATCTACGATCTGTCTACTCCTGAAGGGTGAGAAGGCTATCTTGGGAAGAACAGGTTATGCGCTGTTGTTCGCAACGTGTTAGCGTGTAATAGACGCTCGCCTTTGGGGCGGCTATTTCTCACAGGCTACGGGCTAACAGCGGAGGCATGAGGCTGACGACATCTAAACGCTAAGTGCATTCAAAAATAATTTCTCCGATGCGGTTCAGCGCAGACCGTCTTCGCAGGCATAATGGGCGATTCGACCGGACACAACTTGCTTGAATGCACTTAGTACAGGTGATCACAAATTTGATCCGGGTTCTCTTCGTGCAGCAAAGTTTGAAATCCGATCTTCCGTGGCTTTGAAGCATCGGTCTGCATTGGGATCTCGGAACGTTCTTATGATCACCTGCACTTAGTAAGTAATCTTAGTCTCTTCTGTGGGGGTAATCTCCACCTAACGAAAGAGCGACGTTTTTCAACATGGCCTGCGACGCTCCAGCATCCATTATATCGTTTCCTACGAAACAAGCGTAACAAGAGCACCGATGCCATTGCATTCTCCCGATGCCGTCACCAAACTGCTGAATGCCGCCCTAAGTGGCGATGCCGATGCATTCGGGGATCTGTTCGGTCTTGTCTATAAGGAATTGCAGAAGCTGGCCCACGTAGTGCGGAAAGGTCGAGCGAGTGAGACACTCAACACCACGGCGCTGGTACACGAGGCCTACCTCAAGCTCATCCCCTCGGCAGAAATGACCTTTCACAACCGCGTACACTTCTTTCGGGTGGCCGCCCGGGCTATGCGGCAGGTGCTTGTTACGGAAGCCCGCAACAAGCTGGCTCAGAAACGCGGGGGAGGGATGCCCAAAGTGACCTTCGACGAGCGATTGCACGCTGCCCTCCTGGAGCGCCCGGCCGTGCTCGTCACCCTCGATGAGGCGCTTGAGCAACTGGAAGCGATGAATCCACGGCAGGCTCAGGTGGTGGAGTGCCGGTTTTTCGCGGGTATGACGATCGAAGAGACGGCCTATGCGCTGGATCTTTCTGAGCCCACCGTCAACCGCGACTGGCGGGCCGCGCGCGCCTGGCTTTCGCTGCGACTGGAAGGGGCTTGAACGAAGGGCTCCGATGACCTCGGCGCTTTATTGGTTTTCCCTGGATGATAGACCGCATCGACGTTTTGCGTAAGGGGAATTAGAACAACAAGACGGTGCGGAGCGATGAAAGCCATGACGTTTACCTTACGTGTCAAGCATATCTCGGGCGCGGGCCATACCGAAGCGTTCGAGTTCGACCAGGATTGTGTCACGATCGGGCGAGCCCGGACCAGCGACGTGGCGCTTTGTAACCGGCGGAAAGCTGTTAGTCGGCACCATGCCGAGGTTCGGCGGGAAAACAAGGATTTTCACCTTATCGATCTTGGGAGCAAGAACGTCACGCGTCTCAATGGACAGCTTCTGGAGCCGGGACATTCCCACGCGCTTCACCACGGCGATCAGCTTCGCATCGGAGACTTCGAGCTTGAGGTTGTACTCCCCGAGCCGGACCGATCTTATCCGGAAAAAACCCTTCCCGGTCCCGACACGCTCCATCTTCTACAGCAGGAAGCTGAATCGTTATTGACAAGGATATACGGGGCCACCTCGACATCGCATCGCCCGCCGTTGCCGCAGGCAGAAGAGACGCTCCAGCGTGCGGTGGAGGAACTGATCATTCTGAGCGAATTGGCTTTCGAGATCGGCGCGTCGTACGATGTCCGGGAGATCGCCGACACCATCGTGCGGCGTGCCTTGCGGGCCGTAGACGCCGAACAAGGGGTGATCACCCTCCTCGATGCGAAAGCACCCGACACCATGCAAACGCTCATCCGGGTCAGCAACGGTGAACAGCCGACGTTCTCGCTGAGCGAACCTTTGCTCCGCTGGATGCAGCACCATATGGTGCCTCTGCGTCTTCCGAACGCTCAGCCGTTGCCGATCTTCGATGCGTTGTCTTTGCCCGACGCCGCGCATACCCTCCTCTGCATCCCTCTGCTCGTACGCTCTCGGCTCACCGGAATCCTCACCGTGTATAACCGGCGAGGCCGCGGCAGCTTCTCGGAAGCAGACGAGCGGCTGCTCGCCATCGTTGCGGCGCAATCGGCCCAGGTGATTGAAAATGCACGCCTCCAGGAAAAGGAAAAACAACTCCTGCATGTGAAGGAAGAATTGGCCCTGGCCTATAAGATCCAGGTCAACCTCCTGCCGAAGCAACCGCCGTTGATCGAGGAGTACGACATTGCGGGCAAGAGCCTGCCCGCCGAGATCGTCGGCGGCGACTACTTCGACTTCATGACGATGCAGGAGCGCTATCTCGGCTTCTGCGTGGGCGACGTTTCGGGCAAAGGGCTGCCAGCGGCGCTGCTGATGGCGAACGTGCAGGCGACCCTCCGGGGGCAGGCCTTCTGTAGCCGGTCCGTAGCCGCGTGCCTGGAGCAATCTAACAAGTTGCTGTATCAGAGCGCGCCCAAGGGCACCTTCGTCACGTTGTTCTGCGGCCTGCTCGATACCACGAGCCACCAGGTCAGCTATGCCAACGCCGGCCACAACCGGCCGCTACTGCTCCGCGCCGACGGAACCCGCATGCTGCTCTCCACGGGCGGATTGGTGCTGGGCGCTGTACCGACCCACGCCTATAAAGAAGACGAAGTCACGCTCCACCCCGGCGACACGCTGCTGCTCTATTCCGACGGGATCACCGAGGCGATGAACAAGGACCGTGAGCAGTTCGGGGAGGAACGCCTCGTGGCTACGATTGAGCGGTATCGCCACAAGCCGGCCGCTGTCATGGTCGAGCACCTCATTCGAGCCGTAGAATGCCACGCCGGGGAGGCGCCGCAGAGCGACGACATGACGCTGCTCATCATCAAACGATTACCAGAAAGGCTGTAGACCGCGCGAAACGAACCCTCGGACTATACGTCCTCCAATCATGACTCCAGAGCGCTGGCAACACGTTCAAGACCTCTTCCACCACGCCCTCGACCTGGCCCCGGAGGAACGCACTGCCTTCCTCAACAAGGCCTGCGATGACCCCACGCTCCACGCCGACGTCGAAGCGCTGCTGGCTGCGGATTCAGCCCCCCCCTCCATCTTCGAGACCGCGCGCCAACAAACCCAGACGCTCCACACGGAAGACGAGGTCTCGGGCCTGACGCAGGACGCGCCGCCCACCCGTGTTGGCCACCGCATCGGCCCCTACCGGCTCGTGCGCGAGATCGGCCGCGGGGGCATGGGCACCGTCTACCTCGCCCGGCGCACTGACCTCGACAACGACGTCGCGATCAAACTCGTGCGCGGCGGCCTGGCTGCTCCAGAGACCGTCGCACGATTCCTGCGCGAGCGCCGCGTGTTGGCCCGCCTCAAACACCCGAACATCGCCCAGCTCTTGGATGCGGGCATGACTGAGGAGCAGACCCCCTACTTCGTCATGGAGTACATCGAAGGGGTGTCTATCACCAAGTACTGCGACGAAAGACGGCTGACGATCACCCAGCGCCTAGCGCTGTTCCAGCGGGTGTGCCAGGCGGTGCACTACGCCCACCAGAATCTCGTCATCCACCGCGACCTGAAACCCGCCAACATCCTCGTAACCTCGGACGGTCAGGTGAAGCTCTTGGACTTTGGCATCGCCAAGTTGGTCGAGGAAGACAACGACGAAGCCGGCTTGACACGGACGGGCATGCGCGTGATGACACCGGAGTATGCCGCGCCGGAGCAGGTCCGGGGCGAGGCTGCCACGATGGCGACGGACGCCTATGCGCTGGGGGTGTTGCTGTATGAGTTGATGACGGGGCATCGTCCCTATGGGCTTCGGGGTCGTTCGCTGGGCGAGATCGAGCGGATCATCTGCGAGGAGGAGCCAGTCAGGCCGTCGGCGGCGGCGCGGCGCTACGCCGATTATGTGGACGGAGAGGATTCTGGTGAAGCACCATCCTCGGAGGCGATCCGTGCAGTCCGGACGCGGAACTCGGACCGGTTGCGGCGTCGCCTGAGGGGTGATCTGGACGTGATCTGCCTGAAGGCGTTGTCGAAGGAGCCGGCGCGTCGATACGCCTCGGCGGAGGCCTTGTGGGAGGACATCGCGCGTCACCTGTCGGGGTTGCCGGTGGTGGCACGGGCGAGCACGGTGAGATACCGGACTCGTAAGTTTATTCAGCGTCACCGGATGGGAGTATTGGTGACGGCAGTGTTGGTGGCGGCGGCGGCGGTGCTTGTGGGGGTTTTCATACTCCGGTTGGCAGAGGAGCGCGATGTGGCGCGGACCGAGGCCGAGAAGGCCGAGCAGGTGTCGTCGTTTCTGATGGGCTTATTCGAGGCCACTGATCCGAGCGAGGCCCTGGGCGACACGCTGACGGCGTATCAGTTGTTGGAGCGGGGCGTGGCGCGGGTGGAAGCGTTGGCGGAGGAGCCGGTTGTGCAAGCGCAGATGCTGGACGTGGTGGGGCGGGTGTTTCAGAGTCTAGGGCGGTATGAGAGGGCCCAGCCGCTGCTGGAGCAGGCGTTGGTGCTACGTCAGAGGGTGCTGGGACAGGAGCATCCCGACGTAGCCGAGAGCCTGCACAGCCTGGCCGTGCTCTTTCGCCAGACAGGCGATTACGACGCAGCTGAGCCCCTCCACCGAGAGGCTCTTACCCTGCGTCGTAAACTCTTGGGCGAGGAGCACCCGGATCTGGCTCAGAGCCTGAACGACCTGGCGGTGCTTCTGCGTAACAAGGGAGCCTACGACGAGGCCGAGTCGCTTCATCGGGAGGTCCTGGCCATGCGACGCAGCCTCGTCAGAGCGGAGCATCCCGACGTAGCCGAGAGCTTGAACAACCTGGCCGTGCTCCTGGTCAATAAGGGCGACTACGACGCGGCCGACCCGCTCTTCAGAGAGGCCCTGGCGATGCGACGCAGCCTCCTCGGCGACGAACATCCCGCCGTGGCCATGAGCCTGAACAACCTGGCTGCGTTCTTGGACCGGAAGGGCGACTACGACGCAGCCGAGCCGCTCTATCGAGAGGGTCTGACGATGTACCGCAACCTCCATGGCGAGGAGCATCCCGACGTGGCCACGAGCCTGAACAATCTGGCCGTGCTCCTGCGCAATCAGGGCAACTACGACGCGGCCGAACCGCTCTTCAGAGAGGCCCTGGCCATGAAACGCAGACTCCTGGGCGACGAACATCCTAGCGTAGCTACGAGCCTGAACAGCCTGGCCGTGCTCCTGGTCAATAAGGGCGACTACGACGCGGCCGAACCGCTCTTCAGAGAGGCCCTGACGATGCGGCGCAAGCTCCTGGGAAACGCACATCCCAATGTGGCGCACACCCTGAGTGGCCTTGCTAAGCTGCTGGTCGGGATGGGCGACTACTCAACCGCCGAACGGCTCTTTTTAGAAGCACATACGATTCTTCAGGACCAATTTGGCGAGTCGCACGCCAGGACACGGACGGTCTACGAAGAACTTGCCGAACTCTACACCGCCTGGGGTAAGCCCGACCAGGCCGCTCGATGGCGCGAGCAACTGCGCCAGACGGACTGAGGGGGAAACGAGATTGGCTCGGGGCATGCCTGGACCACGAAGTCACTAAGCGCCCCAACCAATGCAGGTTTTGGTTGGGGCGCGTGCACGAACCCCTTCGTGGCAAGGCACGTGAAGCAGCCGTATCCGCTGCGATATGGTGATGGAGCGCAACGCCCATGGGGTTTGGGTAGGAACGCTAAAGGGCGAGATTCTTCGACGCCGCTTCGCTGCGTTCGGAATGGAAATCCGGGTGTTTTCGATAGGGCTGAGACGGTTTCAGCAACGTGATAGGTAGCCAGGCCGTTGAGCATTAACAAGGGTCGTCACCCGGACAAAAAATTGCAGGAATAATTCCGGCCGGGGTCGTCAAAAAAATAGGTATCGACCCTGATAGGATTCGCTTCCTTTTGGTGTAAGGTGCAGACGAGGGGCTCGAAGCCGGTAGGCACGAAGGCCCTACCGGCTGGTCAACAGCCTCTTAGCCGTACACACCCAAAAGGAGCACAATAACCATGAATAAATCATTCTTTCTGACCGTAATCCTGCTGGTGCTGGGCGCTTCAACCGCGTTGGCGCAGGGCGCGCCCGCAGGAGTCGAGACCGCCGCAGAAGTGGCCGCCGAAACCACCCAGACCCATCTCAACTACATGTGGATCGTCCTGGCTGCGGTGCTGGTCTTTTTCATGCAGGCCGGCTTTGCCCTGGTCGAGACCGGCTTTACGCGGTCCAAAAACGCCGTCAACATCATCATGAAGAACGTTATGGATGTCTCCGCAGGCGGGCTGATGTTCTTCATCCTCGGCTTCGGCCTGATGTTCGGCACCACGCTCGGCGGCTGGATCGGCACAGACGGTTTCTTCTTGACGGGCACCGGCGATCAGGACACGACGTGGGTCTACGCCTTCTTCCTGTTCCAGGCCGTCTTCGCCGCGACGGCGGCTACCATCGTCTCTGGGGCCGTGGCAGAGCGCACCAAGTTCACCGGCTACCTGCTCTTCTCCCTGGTCATCACCGGGTTGATCTATCCCGTCTTCGGTTCCTGGGCCTGGGGCGGCCTTTTCAACGGAAGCGGCTGGCTCGAAGCGCTCGGCTTCATCGACTTTGCCGGCTCGACGGTCGTGCATTCGGTCGGGGGGTGGGCTGCGCTGGCCGGGGCGCTAGTCGTCGGGCCGCGAGCCGACAAGTACGACAAGTTTGGCATCCCGCGTTCGATACCAGGGCACAGCCTGCCTCTGGCGGCGCTGGGGGTGTTCATCCTGTGGTTCGGATGGTTCGGCTTCAACGCCGGTTCAACGACCGAAGGTACGACCGACATCGCGCTCATTGCCATGAACACGTTTCTGGCTGCGGGTGCCGGTGCCACCGCTGCTATGGCGGTCACGTGGCTCAAACACGGGAAGCCAGACGCCCCCATGACGCTCAACGGCGTGCTGGGCGGGCTCGTCGGCATCACCGCAGGCTGTGCCAACGTGCTGCCCCTCTCCGCTATTCTGATTGGACTTATCGCCGGTGGGGTAGTCGTCTATGCGACAGGGTGGCTCGATAAGTTCGTGGACGACCCTGTCGGGGCGATTGCTGTGCACGGCGTCTGTGGCGCCTGGGGCACCCTCGCCGCCGGCCTCTTCGACGTGAACGGCTTCAGCCTCCAGGTCGTCGGGGTGCAAGTACTCGGCATTGGCACGGCGTTCCTGTGGGTCTTCCCGACCAGTTACCTGCTCTTCACCGTGATCAAGAAGACCATTGGGCTGCGCGTCAACGGCCGCCTTGAGCATCGCGGCCTCGATTTGCACGAGCACGACAACCAGGCCTATCCCGAGTTTCTCCCGACGGGCAAACCCATGCCGACCCCGGCGTGAGCCAGGGCGTTTTCTCCTGCATGACGTGTCTTCGTATTGGGTGCGCCGTGCGTTCTTCCATACAGCCGTGTTGGCGGGTTTGGGTGTTTATGGGTTTGTGTTAACAGATCATAATCACCCAATACCCCCGGCACGCATGCACTCAGCAAAAATACCCACTACCATGAATACCTACAGCGTGTACATAGATGGGCAGTTTGTCTCGGAGTTCGAGGCCGGCGTGAGCGTGTTCGACCATGGCGCATCAGAAAGGGGCCGACGAGACCCTCTTTCTCGACACGCGCGGCATACTCACGAGGGGGTACGCGAGTCAGACCACGGCAGGCAACCTGTTCATCGTTCGACATGGCAAACTCGTCACGCCGTTTACCAACAACTGTCTCAACGGCGTTACCCGGCAGGCTATGATGGAGATAGCGGCTCAGGAGGGCTTCCGGGTTGCCGAAGAGCCGCTGTTGCTCTCGGACGTCTATAGCACCCAGGAAGTCTTCATCGCGGACACGGCGGTCGAGGTGGTCCCGGTGGTGACGGTGGATAATCTTCTGATAGGAAAGGCCGCGCCGGGACCCATCACCCGGCATCTTGCCGCTGCTTACAGCCGCTACGTGCGTGTGCACGGCACCCTCATCTACCCGGACCAGCCTGAAATGCTGGCCGCGTGAGGCATCCGGCGGGCAACAGAACACGTTTTTCTTCAAAGGAAATGATTATGGCTAATAGAACGAAGGGTAAAGCGAGCTCGACACGCCCGGCAAGCGGCAACGGAAGGGTCGACCGCTCTCCTGACAGGGAGGTCCTAGTTTCCCCTGCACACAGCGAGCCGAAGCAGGGCATCGACACGCGCGAGCAGCGCCTGTTTCGGTCCCTCGACCTCGACAACGATCAACAAGTGCTTCGTAGTGACCTGGTCAGCGCACTGGCCGAGGTGGGGTTGCGGGCCGACGACCGCCGCCTGAGCCAGAGCATGACGATCCTCGACGCGTTCCTGAAACAGGTCCGTGAAGCGGAGGAGGAACGCCCCGAAACGCAGATCCCCCAGGACCGCTTCTGCCAGGCCATTCGGAACAACATTCTGCTGATTGAGCGGGCCTTGCAAGGAAACATCGTCATCCCCGACTTTTCCGACTTTTGCGAGGCCATCCGTTTGGTCTACGAGGAGACTCGGGGAAACCGATCCGGTCGCCCGGCCAACTACATTCCGCAGTTGGATCTGAAGGAACCGAGGGTTGACCAGTACGGCATTGCGCTCTGCACGATCGATGGGCAGCGCCATGCCGTTGGCGACGCACAGGTATTCTTCTCCCTGCAATCGACCTGCAAGCCGATCCTATACGCGTTGGCGCTGGAGGAACACGGGGCCGAGCGGGTGCATGCCCATGTAGGCCACGAACCAAGTGGGGCCAGCTTCAACGAACTGACGCTCAATCGGCAGAACCGCCCCCACAACCCGATGATCAACGCGGGGGCCATCATGAGCAGCGCGCTGGTCAAACTCAAGGAAAAACAGGAGAAGCTACAACAGGGTACGCTCACCGAGATGGACAAGCGAGGCTGGGCCGGCACCCGCCTAGACTACGTGATGGAACGGTGGCAGGCGCTCGGCGGGGGTGAGCAGCCTCGGTTCAATAGCCCGGTCTATCTCTCGGAGCAGCGGACGGCGGATCGCAACTTCGCGCTCGGCTACTTTATGCGCGAGAACGATGCCTTCCCCGACGGTATCGACCTGGAGGATGTTCTGGACTTCTACTTCCAGAGCTGTTCTATCGAACTCAACGCTGAAATGATGTCCGTCGTGGCAGCGACGCTGGCTAATGGCGGCATCAACCCGATCACCGGCGAGCAGGTGTTCAAGCCGGAAACGGTGCGCCACGTCCTGTCTCTGATGTCGTCCTGCGGGATGTACGACTTCTCCGGCGAGTTTGCCTTTAGCATCGGCTTACCCGCCAAGAGCGGGGTCAGCGGTGCATTGCTGATTGTTATCCCGAACGTCATGGGGATCTGCACGTGGTCGCCGCGTCTGGACGAACACGGCAACAGCGTACGCGGGATCGACTTCTGCCGGCGGCTGGTCGAGACGTTTAATTTCCATAACTACGACAACATCACGGGGGTCTCCGGAAAAAGAGATCCCCGCCTGAGCCGCGTCCGGCAGCAGGCCGCGCAGGTCGATGAGCTCATCTGGGCGGCCAGCAAGGGCGACCTCAGCGCTATCCAGCAGCAGGTCTGGCGGGGGGCTGCGCTCAACGGGGCCGACTACGACCTGCGCACGCCGCTGCACCTGGCAGCGGCCGAAGGTCGCGCCCACGTCGTCCAGTTTTTCATCGAGCAGATGCAAAACCAGGGAGCGCGTATCGACCTCAACCCACAGGATCGATGGGGCGGCACCCCGCTCGACGACGCCTACAACCACGAGCATGTGCCTGTCATCGAGATGCTGGAGCAGGCCGGCGGGGTGCGTGGAAACAACGGCCTTCCGAAGTTGGGGCATACGCTCCAATCCGCCCCGGTGCTTCAGGTGGATTCCGCCGCGACCACAGAAATGATCTGGGCCGCCAGTGCAGGAGACCTTCGGGCCATCCGTCGCCTGGTAGCACGAGGCATCCCCTTGGGCGTGGCCGATTACGACCTGCGCACCCCGCTCCACCTGGCTTCGGCGGAGGGACACCTGCAAGTCGTGCAGTACCTCATTGCCCACGAAGTTAACGTCAACCCGCTCGACCGCTGGGGTTGTACCCCGCTCGACGACGCGCTTCGCCACGGACGAACCGAGGTGACCGAGCGCCTCAAAGGGGCGGGAGGACGACGCGGACAGGAGGCCGAGACGGCGCAAGGCCAGACCAGCCAACACGAAGCATGATCACCAGCGAGAAAGTAGCTCATAGAACGAGTAAGTACCTCACAAGAAGCAAGGAAAACGTGGGTTGAGCCGGATAAGCAGGCTTTGCCAGACACCGTTTTCTCCACCCCAAACACGACAAACACTATGATCCATACACCGTTCACCTACAACCTGCCCGCGGCCACCAAATACAACGGCAATGGTGCCCCAAGTGCCCCTCCACCGGACATCGGAAAAACATTCGGGGAGAACACCTTCGGCCTGGAGGAAATGAACAACCGCTTGCCGAAGCGAGTCTTCGAGAGCCTCCAAGCCACCATCGAGAAGGGCGAACCGCTCGACCCGACCGTCGCCGACGTCGTGGCTCTGGCCATGAAGGAGTGGGCTGTTGAGCGCGGCGCATCGCACTTTACCCACTGGTTCCAGCCGCTAACCGGCTCGACCGCCGAGAAGCACGACAGCTTCATCACGCCGAACCGGGGGGGTGGGGCTCTGGCTGCCTTCTCGGGCAAAGACCTGATCCAGGGCGAGCCTGATGCCTCCAGCTTCCCCAGCGGCGGGCTGCGGGCTACGTTCGAGGCGCGCGGCTACACCGCTTGGGATCCCACCTCCCCTGCCTTCATCATCGAGAATGGCAAGGGATCGTATCTGGCTATCCCGACGGCGTTTGCCTCGTGGACTGGCGAAGCGCTCGACCACAAGATCCCGCTGCTGCGTTCGATGGAGGCCCTCAACAAGCAAGCGCTCCGCGTGCTCCGGCTCTTCGGTGACACGACGGCTACCAAGGTCTATCCGACCATCGGCAACGAGCAGGAGTATTTCCTGATTGACGAGGAATTTTACTATCGCCGCCTCGACCTGGTCACCTGCGGCCGGACGCTCTTCGGCGCCCGGCCGCCGAAAGGCCAGGAACTCGACGACCACTACTTCGGCTCGATAGACGATCGGGTACTCTCGTGCATGGTGGAAGTCGAGAAAGAACTCTACCGCCTCGGTGTTCCGGTCAAGACGCGCCACAACGAGGTGGCGCCGAGCCAGTACGAGATCGCGCCGCTTTTTGAGAATGCCAACGTCGCTGCCGATCATCAACAACTCACCATGTTGACGCTGCGGCGGGTTGCACGACGCCACGGCCTGGTGTGCCTGTTGCACGAGAAGCCGTTCGCGGGTGTCAATGGCTCGGGCAAGCACAACAACTGGTCGATGGCGACCGACACGGGCCATAACTTGCTCGACCCCGGCGACACTCCATTCGACAACATACAGTTCCTTTTCTTCTGCGGCGCCGTCGTGCAGGCCGTCTACAAACATCAGGATCTGTTGCGCGTTTCGGTGGCCACGGCGGGCAACGACCACCGCCTCGGTGCCAACGAAGCGCCGCCGGCCATCATGAGTGTTTTCCTCGGCGAGCAGCTTGAGCACCTCTTCGAGCAACTCGCCGACGGACTGCCCAGAGCAAGCAAGCAGGGCGGACTGCTCGGTCTGGGTGTGCCGGTCCTGCCAGAACTGCCGCGTCACGCCGACGACCGCAACCGGACCTCCCCGTTTGCCTTCACCGGCAACAAGTTCGAGTTCCGCGCCGTCGGGTCTGCACAGAGTGTCTCCTTCCCCAATATCGTTTTGAACCTCATCGTCGCCGAATCACTCGACGAGATGGCTACGATGCTGGAAGAGAAGCTTGAGGCTGGTGCAACGTTCGAAAACGCTGTAGGCGGGGTGCTTCGCGAGGTCATCCAGGGCTCGAAGGCCATCCTCTTCGACGGAGACAACTATGCGGAGGCGTGGCACGAGGAAGCTAAACTCAGGGGCCTGCTGAACCTGCGTACAACGCTCGACGCGCTCAATCACCTCGTGGCGGAGAAGAATGTCGCGCTCTTCGAAACGTATAGCGTCTTGAGCCGGCGCGAGTTGGAGAGTCGTCATGAGATCCTGGTAGAGCAGTACGTCACGAACGTCAACATCGAGGCGGAGACGGCCGAGGCCATGGCGCGGACGATGATCCTGCCCGCAGCGGTGCGCTACCTCGGCGAGTTGGCTGCTACGGTCAAGCGCGGCAACGACATTGATCTTGCCTGCTCCGGCGTGCGCGAGACAGCCGCGGAGGTCAGTGCTCTTGTCAACAACTTCCGCTCCGCGATTACCGAACTCATCAAGCAAAACGAGCGGGAGGTGGGCAACGAGGTACGCAGGAAAGCACTGCACCTAGAAGAACACGTCGTCCCTGCCATGGAGATAGTGCGCCATGGATCCGACCGCCTGGAGCGCGCTGTCCCGCATGACCTGTGGCCAGTACCTACCTATCGAGATATTCTCTTCGTCAAGTAATCAGTCAGGAAGATGCAAGGCAGATAGGTATACATCGAAGTGTACCCAAAGCGTCTGGAAACGTACGGAAATGGACGGGAATTAGTCCTACCGCAAAACCATTAAAATCGGCGACTATAGCCTTAAAACGGACGATCTCAATGGTTTTGCGGCAACCAGGGCGCTGCATTCGGGACGAGGAGGTTGTGGGATCAAATCCCGCCACCCCGACACGTATACTTCTCATAAATAGCCTGGAATCTGGCTACCTATCACTTTTGCAAACAGTCTTCGATCAAGGTGTCCTCTTGTCATCCCGAACAAACGTGAGGGATCTCGCCGAATCGGCCTTGCAAGTCGGTTGGGGCGACACGAGCGAAGCGACTGACGCAGTAGTAGAATCCTCGGCTTCGCGTTGCTTCGTTCGGAATGACATCGTGGGTGTTTTCGATGGTTGTGACACGGTTTTAGCAAAGTGATAGGTAGCCAGGCCTGGAATCAACTATGTGGGTGAGAGGCAAATCTGCGAAATCCGGCTAATTTATCGTGGTGCGGAAGATGGGTGAAAAAGTACGAAATGTTGCACCTATGTTGTACCCATAAACAGAAAGTCCTTGTAAATCAATGACTTACAAGGACTTGGGGTGCCCGGGACTGGACTCGAACCAGCACGTCTGAAAAGACACCGCCCCCTCAAGACGGCGCGTCTACCAATTCCGCCACCCGGGCGAGTGACTTTCGAAGGCTATATGCTGCAGGATGTATACCCTTCGCATGTACCCCTTCGACGTTGGTGTGATCCCGGCAGGGCTCGAACCTGCGACCCTCTGATTAAAAGTCAGATGCTCTTCCAACTGAGCTACGGGATCATGACGTCATGAAACAAGAACATCTAAAATAGGCACGTCGGTGTTCCAACGCAAGATAGCCGGGCGGACACCCTGTTGAAGTATTGGTAGAGAATGGCCCTCACCTCATCGCTGCAAACAGCTTCCATCATGCCTTATCTATCCAAAGTGTATGCAAGGGACGGCGGAGTACGAGCGTACCTTCCAGAAGACGACGGTCGAAGTTGATGAACCCGTTGGCCAGGTAAATCTCCTCAGGAGTACAGCCATAGAGCAGCTTCACTTCGCGATCGCCCCGGTAGTGATCGGTCGTCATCAACAACCCGACCAGGCCGTTCCGTTCGCTGCCGACAAAGATGTCCACCTCGCGCCCGTCCGTACTCAGGGTGTCGTTCACGTAGCCGTAATCCATCGGGTAGATGATTTCCGGAAAGTCAGGATGGCGCGAGCGGTAGGGCCGGTCGATGGTGATGCCGTGCTGTGCGATGAGCGCCTCCCAGCCTGCCCAGTCGAACCGCTGGGAGACAAGATCGCGGAGTGACAAATTTGTGTTCATGAATGGGGTGACGAAGCATAGCGTTGTGCTTTTTCGCTGACGGCCCAGCGAATCGATTCGGCGGTGCCATGGCCGATGCCGGAGACGGAGGACAGTTCATCCGCACTCGCCGTAAGGACAGCCTCGACGCTGCCGAACCGTTCCAGTAGGTAGCGGGCCCGCCTGGGGCCGACGCCGGGCAGGCCTTGTAGGATATCCAACTGGGCTTTGCGCTTCCCCCTCGGGCGCTTTGTGGGAAAAAGGCGTGGATAGGCCTCCCTCGACGCACCATCGCCCTGCGCACGAAGCTGTTGGGCGGTATACAGCATCAGGCGTGCGCTTTCCTCGGGATCCTTCGCGCGCAGCAGGGGAATGCCTAGCAAGACAGTGATGGTTACCAGTGCTCCCTGGAGGGCTTCACGACGCATGCCGCTGGCGGCCAGGTCGCTGGCGATGCCTTCGAGGATGAGGCCGCTGCGCAGCGGTGCCGATGCCAACCGCATGGCCTGCCGCAGTAGCCGACCGTCTTTGAGCGAGCCGGCTAGATCAATCAACGTCTTGCGCTCGAACAGCAGGCGGCCGTCCCATGCATAGTCTCCCAGCGGCAGACGCTCGATAAGGAGGTCCACCCGGTCCATATTCTTGAGTACTTCCACCGTGCCGCTGCCGGCCTCCCGGTCATCGGCAATGACGCGAAACATGGCGAAGAGGGTCGTCTGGGGATTCGACAGTCGTCATTCTTTGCTCACCTCGACCAATCGGATGTGCAGCTCGTCGAGCTGGCGCCCGTCGACCGGGGCCGGGGTGTTCGACATCGGTTCCTGGGCACGCTGCGTCTTCGGAAAGGCGATGACGTCACGGAGTGAGGCAGCACCGGTGAGGAGCATCACGATGCGGTCGAGGCCCAGGGCGATGCCGCCGTGCGGCGGAGCCCCGAAGCGAAACGCATCGAGCAAAAAGCCAAAGCGCTTCTCAGCCTCTTCCTCGTCAATCCCGAGCAGCCTGAACATCTGTTGCTGTACCGCAGGTGTATGAATTCGGATCGAGCCGCCGCCGATCTCGTTGCCATTGAGCACGAGGTCGTAGGCACGGGCGCGTGTTGCGCCGGGGTTGTCGAACATCGTGGCGAGGTCTTCGGGGCGCGGCGAAGTGAACGGGTGATGCATCGCGAAGTAACGCCCGGCGCCTTCGTCCCATTCGAGCAGCGGAAACTCAGTGACCCACAGGAATTGCCACGGCCCCTCGGCTCCTTCCGGAATCAGGCCGAGTTCGCCGGCCATGTGAAGCCGAAGCGCACCCATCTGCTCATAAACCCGGGGTACGGCGCCGGCCAGCATCAAGACAAGGTCGCCGGCCGCTGCGCCGATTGCTTCAACGGCGCCGTCGACGTACGCCTGCGGGAGTGCGTGCTCCTTCACGGACGAAAACGTCTCGGAGCCGTCGGAGGCCAGCTTGAAGTAGATGAGTCCGCCGGCACCGATCTTCTTACGGACCGTATCTTTGTCGAGGCGGTCCATATACCCACGTCCCTGGTCACCCATGCCCGGCACGACGAGGGCCATGATCTTGCCGCCTTCGGCCAGCACGGTGTCGAACACACGGAAGCCGGAACCCTCGAACACGGTGCTCAAGTCGTGCAGTTCCAGGTCGAAGCGCACGTCGGGCTTGTCGGAGCCGTACCGGCGCAGGGCTTCGTCGTAGCGCAGGCGGGGGAACGGTGTTTCCAGGTCTACGCCTTTGATTTCTTTCCAGAGGCGTTTCATCAGCCCCTCGATGAGATCGTAGATCAAGCCCTCGGTGGCGAAGCTGACCTCCACGTCGATCTGGGTGAACTCGGGCTGGCGGTCGGCCCGCAGGTCTTCGTCGCGGAAACACTTGACGATCTGTACGTACCGGTCGAGGCCGGCAACCATCAGGATCTGCTTGTACGTCTGGGGGGATTGCGGCAGGGCGTAGAAATGGCCTGCATGGACCCGGCTGGGCACCAGGTAGTCGCGGGCCCCTTCCGGCGTCGATTTCATCAACGTCGGCGTCTCGATCTCGACGAAGCCGTTCGCGTCGAAGTAGCGATGTGTGATCTGGTAGAGTTGATGCCGCGTCAGGAACCGCTGTTGTACCTCGGGCCGTCGCAGATCCAGATAGCGGTATTTCAGGCGCAGGTCCTCGCCGGCAAGCGTCCGCTTTTCTTCATGCGCCGAGATGGTGAACGGCAGCACATCCGCCGTGTTGAGAAGCACCAGGTCATCGATGCGTACCTCTACCTCGCCGGTGGGCAGCTTCGGGTTGACGGTCTCCTCCGAGCGTTTCCGCACGCGACCTCGGACCGAGATGACGAATTCGTTGCGCAGGCTTTCGGCCCGTTCGTAGGCCCCCGCGTCGTCCTGGGGCGAAAAGACGATCTGCGTAAGGCCGTAGCGATCACGCAGATCGATGAAGATGACCCCGCCGAGGTCACGCCGCGTATCGACCCAGCCCTTGAGGATGACGGCTTGGTCGACGTCCTCAAGGCGGAGGGCACCGCAGGTGTGTGTGCGTTGGGCGTGGGTGTCGATGCCGGTAATCTGCTTGCGCTGCATGGGTTTGTTTGTTGTCCGCTCACGGCGTTCGCTGTTGTCCGCTCACGGCGTTCGCTGTGGTACGTTCGCTGTCGCTCACTGTGGTCCGCTCCTTTCAGTCGCTGTTGTCCGCTCACGGCGTTCGCTGTTGTTGGCCGGGGTAGTGGACAAAAAACAACAGCGAGCCCTCTGGGCGAGCGGACAAACCAAGACCAATTATACAGAACAAGGGTGGTTTTATGATTCTGCCGTATTCTGAAGATTTGATTTAGACGGGGATCATGGATTCTCCTATCTTCTGGC
>Ga0302046_10000379_pt1 | contig 45760 bp, 33 predicted proteins | sample RVTome_11_FD_200261 | JGI IMG/M metagenome (GOLD analysis project Ga0302046, IMG submission 200261) | Soil microbial communities from uranium-contaminated site in the Upper Colorado River Basin, Wyoming, United States - RVT147D111 (version 2) ...
GACCGTTTTCGCGTCAGGCCCTCGCGCCAGGGGATCAGCCCGAAATGCACGCAACATCGGAAACCTCTTCACGTCCGCGACAACCGCGGCGTGAAACCCGCGAAAGGCCAGCAAGGAAGGGATGGACTTCAACTACCACAAGAAGACGTGGGGCTACCATCCGCTGCTGGTGTCGTTGGCGAACACGGGCGAGCCGCTGTTCCTCGTCAACCGCACCGGGAACCGGCCATCGTCGGAGGGCGCAGCGGCCCGTTTCGACCAAGCGCTGGAGCTGGTGCGGCGCGCGGGCTTTCCGGCGAGTCCTGTTCCGTGGCGACACGGACTTCAGCCAGACGGCCTACCTCGATGGCTGGGATGGTCAAGGAGTCGAGTTCCTGTTCGGGATGGACGCGCATCAGACTCTGGTCGGAAAGGCTCGATCTCTGCCGAAATCGGCGTGGAGCGCCTTCGTGAGAGGCGCAAAGTACGAGGTGCAGACAGAGGAGCGTGCGCGCCCGGAAAACGTCAAGGAGCGTGTGGTGCTGGAGCGGGAGTTCCAGAGCTTCCGCCTGGTGAAGGAGCACATCGATCGGCGCAGCCGCGCCTCTCCCCCATCGAGGTCGAGGTCGGCGGCGTCGAGCGCCAGCGCGGCACCGAGCCGAACGCCGGTCGCGAGCAGCGGGAGCTTCTCCGCGCGTTCCGGGTCCGAATGGATGAGGTCCGCGGCCTGCTTCGAGAGCCTTGTTGACGGCGACGCGTTTCCGTAGCGCCCTGGCGATGACCACCGCCGAGTGGGGCGGTGTCGATCGGCTTCGCCGTGGCGTTGGACGCCGCCGCCCGGCGTGAAGGGCGGGCGGCGGCGACCGAAGTTGGGGATCAGTGGCGTCGAGCCGGCAAGGGCAATACCTGCCAGACGCCGTCGATCTCACCGTTGCGCCAGGGGCGGTGGGCGATGAGGTCGAGGTCGAGCAGGCGGTCGAGCGCCTCGTCGAGGTCGGCTCGCTGCATGCTCAAGGTCAGGGCCATCGTCTCGCGCCGGTAGGAGGACGAGCCGGTCCGGTCGGCGGCGAGCGACAGCAGGGTGAGCGCAGCGACGCGCTCCGGCCCGAGGAGGCCGAGCCAGCGCTCGTGCAGGAGGCGGGCGTCGAGCCAGCCGAAGCCCGCGGGGTGGGCGGCGGATGCACTCGGGTCGCGGAGGCTTGGGAGGCTCGCGCTTCATCGGCGGGCTCCCTTCTTGCGCGTGGCACGCTCGCGGGTCTTCTCCTCTTTGTGGCCCTCCTGGCGTGGGCGAGCGGAGGCCTCGGGCTCGACGAGGAGATCGAGAGCCACCTGCACACCACGGTGCGGCTCTTCGACGAGGGTGACCGCCGGCTCGGGGCGCTGGACCTCAGCACGCTGGACCCGGCCAGTTCGGCGTTCGCCGGTCCACATGCTTGCGGCATTGCGGCGGACCTGCGCTTCGAGCCCGGCGAGGCCCTGACCTCCGTCGAGGGCCCCTGGTCCACGACGCTCGCCCCCCTGGAGCGCGAGCGCGTCGCTGTCCTCGCCTGCGCGGACTTCACGACGGGCCGGGGCCACGACTACGGCTCGCTGGCATCGGCGCGCATCGCTGGCGTGTGCTCGCCCCCGGCGGTGCACGTCGCCCTGGACGCGGTCGAGGTGTCGCGGGGGACAGGGACGTTCTCGATCCGGGCGCGCGGCCGAGCGGACCGGTGATGAGCGTCCTCCGATCCAGCAGCGACGGCCCCGAGCCCCTCGACCTCGACGCCGCGCGCGAGCGCTTCCTCGTCCAGCTCAAGGCCGACGGGCGTTCCGAGCACACGATCGGGCAGTACCAGCGCCACCTCCTGCTGCTCGCCGGCTGGGCCGCACGGGAGGGCCTGAGCGCGGACGTCGCCGCGCTCGACCCGGGACCCTGGCGCGCTTCCTCGCCTCGCCGTCGGCGCTCACGCAGGCGGACGGGAGGCCCAAGCGGGCGGGCACGGTGAACTCGCTGCGCACCAGCGTGCGGGGCTTCTTCGGCTACCTGCACAGGGCCGGCTACCTCGCCGAGGACCCCAGTCGCCTGTGCGCCACGCGATCTGCGGATCGCCGCCGCCGCGCTCGCTCTCCGAGACCGACCAGCGCCGGCTCCTCGCCGCGCTGGCGTCCGCCGAGGGCGATGTCGCGCATCGGGACCACGCGCTGTTCCACCTGCTGCTCGCGACCGGCGTGCGGCTCGGGGCGGCCCTGGCGCTCGACGCCGCGGACCTCGACCTCGACGGGGGAGAGGCGCTGCTGCGTCGATCGAAGGGCGGCCGGGTCCGAGACCTCCAGAGCGCGCACCACGGCGGCGTAGCTCGCCTGGTCGAGGACCACCCCGGTGAAGCCGCTGCCCTTGTCCTCCTTGCTGAAATCCCTGAGGCATCGGTCGGTGAAACGAGTGGAGGGATCGCCTCCTCGCAAGCGCCGAAACGCAATCCGCGAGAGGAAGAGCGATGGGTCCCTCCGATGCCCGAGGCGCTGCGGGACGCGGCGGTGGCAGCAGCGCGCGAGCGGGTTGCCTGGCGAGTTTGCCGCGTGTCAAGGTTCGGCTGGGCAAGGTCCACCTTCAGTTAGGTTAGGCCAAGTTGGTCCACCTGGGAGCGGCGGGAAACGGTCGCGAGTGATCGAGCGGGCTCGGCTGGGGGCTCCCGGAAGGACGGGAGAGGGGTGCTCTGAAGAACCGACCTCCCAGTTCGGCCAATGGCGGTTGCAAGGTGCCGGGCGCGCGTGCGGTACCGTACGCGCGCCCATGGAACGCTTCGCGGGCCACCTCGTTCGCCATCCCCGCGCGTGGGCCATCGTCGTGCTGGCGCTCTCGGCCCTGGCCGTGCTGGGCGCCGCCCGGCTCGAGATCGACGACGTTCCGCGCTCGATCTTCCGCACGGAGGACGAGCACTTCGAGCGCCTCGAGCGACTGTTTGCGGACTTCGGCTCCGACGACAACGACTGCCTGATCGTCCTGCGCACCGCGGACTTCTTCGCGCCCGCTGCCGCGAGCTGCGTGCGCGAGCTCGACGCGCGCCTGGGGGCGCTGGAGGGCGTCGCCGGCTCGTTCGGCCTGCCCGACGTCTTCACGCTGCAGGGCGGCCTGCCGCGGCCCCTCCTGCCCGCGGAGGGGGCCGCTGCGGAGGCCTTCGAGAGCGCGCGCGCCGCCGCCCGCGAGCACCCGTTCGTGCAGGATCAGCTGCTCTCCCCGGACGGTGGGACGCTGCTGCACGTCGCGCGGCTCGCGGGCGAGAGCCTCTCGGTGTCCAGCATGCGCCCGGTCCTCGACCGCATCCGCGCCGTGCTGGCGGAGCTCGGCGGGAGGGCGGGCGTGCGCATGGACCTGACCGGCATCCCCCCGATCCGCGTCGAGATCTTCGAGTCGCTCGCGCGCGAGCAAGTGCTGTTCCCGATCGCGGGCGGCGTCCTCGGAGTCCTGGCGGGGCTCGCGGTGCTGCGGCGCTGGCGACCCGTCCTCGCGACGTCGGCGGCCGCGCTCACGTCCGCGCTCTGGGCCCTGGGCTGGATGGGCTGGGTCGGCGAGCCGGTGCAGCTCCTCTCGAGCAGCTTGCCGCTCCTGATCATGGTGATCGCGCTGACCGACGGCGTGCACCTCGCGCTGGACGTGCAGCGCGAGCGCGGCGCGGGAACTGCTCCGCGCGAAGCAGCCCGGCGCGCCGTGGCGCACCTCGGGGTCGCGTGCCTCTTGACCTCGCTCACGACGGCGGTGGGGTTCGGCTCGCTCGCCGTGAGCCGCGTGCGCATCATCCACCGCTTCGGCCTGGTCTTCGCCGGCGCCGTGCTGCTCGCGTTCCTCGCCGTCATCGTGATCGTGCCGCTCCTCTCGAGCCGCGGGGCGGCCGGCAGAGCGGGCTCGACTCCGGTCGCGCCGCCGCCGCGCGCGCGGCGGGTCGCCGAGGCCTTCATCCGCGCGGTCCTCCGCCGGGCGCACGCGGTCAGCGCCGTGGGCATCGCGACCACCGCGCTCCTTTCGTACGCCGCGACTCTCCTCGTGCCCGACAACCGCCTGACCGAGGCCACGCCCGACGGGCGGCAGGCGGCCACGCGCGCGCTGCAGCACTGCGAGACGGTCTTCGGCGGAGTGCTCGAGACCTCGGTCCTGCTCGAGTGGCCGGGCGGGATCACCGATCCCGCCTCTGCAGGGGCCGCGATCGCGGACGCGCAGGCGGTGCTCGAAGCGCACTCGTTCACCAGCGGGGTGCGCTCGGTGCTCGACGCGCTCGCGCTCTTGCCGGGCGCGCGCTGGGAGGGCCTCGACCTGCTCCCGGGCGAGCTCGTGCGCCGCTACTGGCGCCCGGACCTGGCGCGCGCGCGGATCGTGGCGCGGGTGCCGGACGCCGGCGCGGCGCTCGCCGACACGGCGTACGCCGAGATCCAGGAGGGCCTGGCGGCCGTCGAGCGCCGGCATCCCGAGTGCCGCGTGCACCTGACCGGCACGGGCTGGGTGGCGCGGCGCAACGTGAACCTGATCATCGCCGACTTCGCCCGCGGGCTGGGCCTCGCCGGCATCCTGATCTTCGGGTTCCTCGCGCTGGCCTTCCGCTCGGTGCGCATCGGCGCGCTCAGCATCGTGCCCAACGCCTTGCCGCTGGCCGTGTGCGCGTCGAGCCTGGTGTTCCTCGGCATGAACCTGCAGGTCGCGAGCGCGATCGCGTTCAGCCTGTGCCTGGGGATCGCGGTCGACGACACGATCCACTTCCTGAACCGCTACCGACTCGAGCTCACGCGCACCGCGGACGAGCGCGAGGCCGTGGTGCAGGCGTTCCTGAGCGTGGGCAGCGCGCTCGCCGCAACCACGGCGATCCTGCTCGCCGGCCTCGCGGTGCTCTTCCTGTCCGACATCCCGACGACCAGGCTGTTCGCCGGGCTCGCGTGCGCGGGCCTGGGCGCGGCGCTCTTGGGCGACCTCGTACTCCTGCCGGCGATGCTCGTCGCGTTCAGGCGCCCGTCCCGCCCTTGAAGAGCGGCAGCAGCGTGTGCTCGAGCCGGCGGAAGAGCTGCGCGGTGGCGCGCACGTCGCGCAGGCAGTACTCGCCGATGTCCTCGATGCGCCCTTCGCGATACGCGCGCGCGACCTGGCTGCCGTCGATCGAGCCCTTGGGGCTCTCGACGTCGAAGCGCCGGCACCAGTAGTCCAGCGAGTAGCGCTCGCGCGTGACCCCCTGGAACGTCAGGACGTCGAGCAGATCGCAGTGGTCGGACAGGTCGTAGCGGTACGGGACCAGGTTGCGCGACGGGGCGATCCCGAGCTGCGCGGAGCGCGTCATCAGGACCGGACCGTCGTACGTCCGGCCGTTGTACGAGACGAGCCGCCGGCGCCGCTTCGCGACGATCTTCCAGAAGTACTCGAGCAAGGCCGCCTCGTCGCCGCGCACGATCTGCGAGTGCTGCACCGCCTCCCAGTCGTGCTGCGGCTCCTCGTCGCCCTCGAGCAGGATCAGCCCGCTGCCGCTGCCCTCTTCGCCCTCGAGCTTCCAGATGCCGATCGCGATGACCCGGCCGAGCCCCGGGAAGAGCGCGGTGCGCTCCGGGACGGCCTCCCCCGCACGCGGGTCGCGCTCGCTCTCGCGCGAGAGCAGGTAGTTGCGCGTGATCTCGTCGACCTCCTCCCACGCGAAGCCCGCGACCTCGATGTCGAAGACGAGGACGGGGGGCTTGGAGGCCATGGCGGCGGGGATTGTAGGACGCGGGCTCCCGGCGTACGATCGGCGACCCGGGCGACCCGGTCCGCCACGGCCGCCCGGCTTGGAGGAGGTGTGGCATGGCGCTTTCCAGCTTCGTTCGCGAGCGCGCGGGGGCAGTCCGCGGCCGCGCGCTCGGTGTGCTGATCCTCGTCCCGCTCGTCCCGAGCGACGCCGCGCGCGGTCAGGAGGCGCCGGGTCCGGAGGCCGCGCCGCCGCCGCACGAGCTGCGTGTCGAGTGGAAGGCGCAGACCTTCGCCCCGGACGCGCTGCCGGACGAGCTGCGACGGGCGAAGCGCGAGATCGAGGCGTGGGCGGAGTGGGCGCTCGCCACGGCCCAGCCGTACCGGATCCTCGTCTCGGAGGACGCGGGCATGGTCAGCCTGCTCTTGCCCGAGCCCGAGGAAGGGCCCGTGGTGGTGGTCGGGGACGACGGGCGCAGGAACCGCAACAAGGGCGCGGACCGCAAGCTGAAGAACAGGGCCGGGGGCAAGAAGAAGGGCGAGAGCGAGGAGCCACCCGCGCCTGCGCCCACGTTCGCCGACCGCGTGACGAGCGTCCAGGCCGCGCTGGACGAGATGCTCCCGGCGCCCCGGGAACGGATCGTCGGGAAGGCCCAGTGGGAGAAGGACGCGCTGCGCATGCTCGGCGCCACCGGCGTCGTCGTGATGGTCGAGGACGAGGCGGCCTTCCACGACGTCCTCGAGCGCGCCGCGCGCGCCAACCCCTACATGGCCGACTTCGTCGAGCGTGCGAAGCGAGCCAAGCTGACCGGCTGCGTCCTCGAGAAACCGCTGCTCGGCGTCGTGATGCGCTCGCCCGAGGGCATGAGCGAGTTCAGCCTCGAGAACGAGCTCGTCAAGCGCTGCGCGGAGCTCGCACTGATCCAGCGCTTCGGGTGGCTCCCGTTCTGGGCGCGCGACTGCGCCGCGTCCTACTTCGAGTTCCAGGAGCTGGGCACGTTCTACAGCTTCACCGGCGGCGAGCGCTTCGTCGCGGCGGCCGACGGACACGCCGACAAGGAGGAGCGCGCGCGGCAGCTCTTGCGCAACGGCCGCTTCGAGGACGACGAGGCCTTCTTCCAGGCGCTGGCTCACTGGCACTCGGACACCTGGGACGAGGATGCCGCGGCCTGCGGCGCGGTCCTCTTCCGCTACCTCGCCCAAGAGCACCGGGTGGAGCTGCCGCGGATCTTCGAGGGCTGGCGGGCCGAGATGGAGAAGGGCGGGAACGAGGCCCTGGCCGGTGGCCGGTGGTCGAAGAACACGGCGTACGGAATGCCGCCCGAGACGGCGCTGCGCGTGCTGCGCGAGTCGGGCGTCGGCGAGCACCCGCTGCTCGACGAGTTGCTGCGCTTCGCGGGGGGGTAGCCGGTCAGCCCCGGTCAGCCCCGGTCAACCAATGGCCATCCCCACGGCCCGCACGCTGCGCTGGCGCCAGCGCAGCAGCAGGAAGGCCAGGAGGATCCAGCCGGCCCCGGAGAGGGCGCTCGGGACGTCCGGCGGTGCCGAGCGGACGATCCCCGCGCAGGCGCCTCCGTCCGACGCAGGCCCCATGTAGGTGAAGGCGCCCTCCAAGAGCGCCGCGCGACCGGTGAGGCGATCGCGCACGAGGACGCTCTTCGGTCCGGAGCCCAAGGAGGGGGTGCGCGCCACGAGCGACGTGCTGTCCAGGAACTCGACCAGCGCCGAGGCCGCGCCGCCCTCGCCGGTGTCGGGATCGGCCCCGAACACGACCTCCATGTAGGGGTCGAAGCCGGCGCCGACGAGCTGGACCTCCTGGCCGCCGGCCGCCCGCCCGACGCCGGGCTCGATCACGGCGATGCGCGGGTCGGGACCGGGCAGGTAGCGGAAGTGCTCCACCGCGACCGTGCCCGAGGGGTTCTCGACGACCAGCGGCAAGGAGTCCTGGAGCCGGCCGCCCGTCGTGCGGAAGCGCAGCCGCGCGGGACCCTCGACGCGCACGTCCTGCTGCGGCTCTCCGTCGATCAGGACGCGCGCCCCGGGCACGAAGTCCTCACCCACGACGACGACCTCGGTTCCCCCGTCGGCGCTGCCCGCGCGCGGGAAGACCGAGTGGATCCGCGGCTGCGCCGTGATCCGCATCCCGAGCGGCAGCCGGCCCTCGACTCCGCTGGGATCGATCACGACGACGTCGTGATCCCCGCCCAGGGTGCGCGCCAGGACCAGCCGCACGCGCGTCGGCCCGTCGAGCACGAGGTCGTCGCCTGCGTACACGCGGTCGCCGATGACGACGCGCAGGCCCGGCCGAAACCCCGCGCCCTGCACGACGACAGGGACACCGCCGCCGACGTCGGCGGTCGCCGGGTCGACCGCGCCGACGACGGGGTCGGGCGGCGTGATCTCGATGCCGGCGGTCAGCACGGCGCGCTCCCCGAAGGGAGCGGTGACCGTGAGGTCGATGTGCCCGAGCGCGGCGTCCGCCGGGACGGCGATCCGGAACTGCACCGAGCTCAGGTTCCAGTAGACGGCGCTCAGCTCGACGTCGGGCGCGCTCGCCTCGAGCACGCTGCCCGGGACGAGCCCGGCCCCGCGCACGACGAGCGCGGCCTCCGCGCCGCGCACGACGCGCAGCGGGTAGTCGTCGGCCACGCGGCCGAGCGACAGCTCGACGTCGGGACCGACGGTGCGCGTTCCGAGGTCGTGGTCGCCGGAAGCGCCGATCGCGACCTCGCCGAAGAGCGTCGCTTCGAAGTCGGTCTCGATGCGGCGCCCCGCGCCGAAGTGCCCGCCCGAGACGGGCGAGTCCAGCGGCGCGGCGTACACGCTGTACGTGCCGGCCTCGAGCGCCTCGATGGCGAACCGCCCGTGCCGGTCGGTCAGCCGCGATCCGGTGGTGCGCCCGAGCTCGTCGCAGGCCACGACGTGCGCCCCCTCGACGGGCGTGCCGGCCCCTTCGCGCGCTACGCGGCCGACGATGGTCGCCGAGCTCTCGCGCGGGTACATCGAGCGCAACCCGCGCACCTCGTCCATCGCGAGGCTGCGGTGCAGGATCACGGTGGGGTCGACGTACGGGTAGAGGCTCGCCCCGGCCCAGCCGCTGTGATCCAGCCCCAGGAGGTGGCCGAGCTCGTGCGTCGCGACGTCTTGCACGTCGAAGCGACCCGGCTGGCGCGAGGTCGTGAAACGGTAGCCGGCGCCGTTGAAGAGCACGTCCGCATCGGTGATGCGGCTGCCTCCGTCGAACCAGATCTGCGTGACCGCGACCGTTCCCGACCCGGCGGGGAAGTACCCCGAGCTATCGTCCTCGTCGAACATCACGAGATGGATGCTCGAGCTCTGGTAGTCCTCGCGCGCCTGCTGGAACCAGCGGCTGTCCTCGACCAGCCGCGCGCGCGACAGCGCGTTCGCGTTCCAGGCCTCGATCGCGCTGCGCAGGGCCGAGAGGTGCATTCCCGGCGCGAGGTCGTCGGAGCCGCGCGCAGAGAGGACCACCGACACCTCATCGGGCCGCGACCAGTGCAGCGGCGCGCGCGTCTCCGGGTGCAGGAGCCGGACGTGCGCGGCGACCAGCGCGGCGAGCGCGAGGGTCGCTGCCGCGCGCCCGAGCACCGAGCGCAGGCTCCACGGCCCGCTCAATCTCAGCGCCCCTCGCCGGAAGCCGGCCGGCGGGCGAGCTCGGCCTCGATGCGCGCGCGGAGCTCGGCATACTCGATGACGAAGGTCCCGGCCTCGGGGCGCAGCCGGCCGGAGACCGCCGGGGCCGGGTCGCGCCGCGCGCCGCGCAGCGCCCAGCGCGTGCCGGCTTCGTCCCGGACGAGCTGGAACTTCCCCTGCTCGAGCCCGATGGGAAGGCGCCATCCGCGCGAGCTCTCGGCGGAGAGCAGGAGCAACAGCTCCTCCCCGACGCGGATCGGCGGCATGCCCGCGAGGAACATCCCCGACCCGTCGGGGAGGACCCCGCCCGGCAGCGTCACGCGCGCCTCGGGGCCGACATCGCCGAGGAACGCGTGCTCGACGGCGAGCACGAGTCGCGTCTCCGGGTGGCCGGAGAGATCGCGGCGAGCCTCGGCCGAGAGCACGCGCCCCGCGAGGACGAGGTCCGAGCCCTGGACGAGCTCTTCGAGCTCCATGCGCTGCGCGCTCCCGGCCCGCGCGTCGGGCGCGTACCGGCCGCCGGGGAGCGCGAGGGCGCAGGCCGCGAGGGGGATCAGGAAGAGGCGCATGGGGAGCTCGGCTCGCGGACACGGGGAGCCCGCGAGCCGGGGCCTCTTCGGCCCCCGCGCGCCGGCGTCTTGAGCCCGCGCGAGGCCACAGCATCCTTACGGCGCGCTCCTCAAAGGAGGAACGGCCCGCGCTCGATAGGCTCTCTGCCCCGCGCCCGGGACCCTCGACCCACCTGCACGCCGCGCATCGGGAGAGATCGATGACGACCGTCTCCATCAAGGACCTGATCAAGGACAACCTCAAGATCCCCACGATCCCGGCGATCGTGCAGCGGATCGGCGCCTTGATCGAGGATCCGAACTCCAGCACGGGCGACATCGGCAAGCTCGTGTCCGAGGACCCGCCGCTGGCCGCCAAGGTCCTGCGCGTCGCGAACAGCGCGTACTACGGCCTGGCCGGGGAATGCCTGTCGACCGAGCACGCCAGCACCGTGCTCGGCGTGCGCGTGTTGCGCAACATCGTCAACCAGATCGCGGTGATGCGCATGTTCGATCACCTGGACGGTGAGTCCGCCTTCGACGTCGGGGAGATGTGGAAGCACTCCACGTTGACCGCTCACGTCTGCGCCTTCATCGCGGGCAAGGCCCGGACCCGCAGCGGGCTGACGCCAGACGAGTTCTACGTCTGCGGGCTGCTGCACGACGTCGGGAAGATGGTCATGCTCGACTCCATGGGCGAGAAGTACGCAGAGGTCGCGGCCGCCGCGCGCAAGCGCCGCATCCCGATGCACCTGGCGGAGACCAACACCTTCCGGTTCAACCACAGCGACGTGGGCGCCGCGGTCGCCACGCGCTGGGGCCTGCCGGACGCGGCGGTCGACGCCATCCAGTACCACCACGGTCCGCAGGAGAAGATCGCGACGAACCGGGTCGTATCGCTCGTCGCGAACGCCAACCAGCTCGTGCACCGGATCTGCGAGGGGAACCGGGCCGCGGCGAGCGACGTGCTGAGCGGGCCGACGGCGACGTTCCTGGGGCTGTCGCTGGACGGCGTCAACCAGATCCTGGACTTCGCCGAGCAGCACCGCGACGCGCAGGGCTGACGGCTCCCGCGGAGGCGCGAGGGGTCACGGGCGGGGCCGGTGGGGTAGTCTTCGACCGAGAAGCCCCCCACCCCGAGCCACCTCGCCCCGATGGATCCCGAACGGCTGCTGCGGCGCATCTGCGAGCGCCACGGCCTGCCCGCGAAAGCAGGCCGCCGACTGATTCCCCTGGTCCGGAAGGCCCTGGAGTCGCCGCCCAGGGTGCGCGACCGCATCCTGAGCCTCGTCGAGCGCAACCTCGCCCGCGACGGGTCCGGGGAGGGCAGCGTGGACGCGCTGATCCGCGACCTCGACCAGGAGGTCCTGGTCTCGGTCGCGAAGGTGCTGCACGGCTGGACGCCGTCGCCGCGCGTGCTCGAGATGGGCGGAACCCTGCCCGACGGCCTCGCGGAGCCGCCGGCGGAGCCGGACGCTCGGGAGTGAAACGGCGCGAGCCGGCCCCGAGCCGGCCCCGCCCGCTGGTGGATCCCTGACCGCTGACTACCGCTCGAGGCGCCGCATCATCGCCTCGAGGTCCTCGCGGAGCTGCTGCAGCACGCGCAGCTCCTCGCGCAGCTTGCGCAGCTCGGCGACCTCCTTGCGCAGCTCGTCGAGCTCGCGGCGCAGCTCGGCGGCCTCGCCCTCGACCGCGGGGCGCGCGAACCGGACGCGGCTGCGGCTCGGGTCCTCGATGGCCTCGCGGATGCGCGTGGCCATGCCCTCGAACTCGACGTTGGGGCTGCGCCGGATGCGGACGTCCTGCCGGGTCTCGTCGTCGTCCTCACCGGCCGCGCCGCGCCACGTGAACGCGCGCGGCGAGCCGTCGCCCTCGACCTCGACCTCGACCTCGAAGCGGAGTTCGACGTCGCCCTCGCCGCCTTCCCCGATGCGAGCGCGGATCTCCTCGGGAAGCTCGAGCCGGAGACTCTTCAGGTCCTCGAGGCCCTCGAGCTCGATGTTCTTCAGCACGTCCTCGAGCCCCTCGACGCCCTCGACGTGGATCCTGACGTGACCCTGGCCGCCGGGGAAGGTGAAGGTCCGCTCCATCGAGTGGCCTTCGTCGTCCTCGTCGTCGTCCTCGTCCTGTTGCACGGCCTCGTCGGGCTCGCCGCCGCGACGCCGGAAGAGCCCGAAGGCGTCGTCGTGGACGGCCTCTTCCTCGATCTCCCCGAGCTCTTCGAGCTCCTCGACCTCGAGCTCCTCCGCGAGCTCCTCGGGCGGGGCCGGAGGGGCGGGGCGGACGACGCCCTCGGCCGGCTGGAGCGCGGAGAGCGGCGCCAGCTCGACCTCGACGTCCTTGCTCCAGCCGCCGCGCTCGATGCGCACGACGACGCGCTGGCCGGCCCGCAGCTTCTCGAGCTCGCCGAGCGCGTTCGCGTTCGTCGGCTTGCCGTCCACGCTGAGGATGCGGTCGCCGGCCTCGATGCCAGCCTGCGCGGCCGGGCTCCCGGGCATGGCCTCGACGACCGCGAGGCCGTCCTCGCCGGGCTCCATGCGGATCCCGAGGTAGCCGCGCTCGTCGGCGCCGCCGCCGGCGGCGAGGTACCCGAGGGCGGAGAGCTGCCCGAGGGTCTCCTCGTCCTGGTCGGCCTTGCCCGGGCCGGAGAGGACGAGGACGTCGGACTCGTCGCGCCCCGGGAGCAGGATCCCGTGCTCCCCGCGGACGCGCAGGACGCCCCCGCTCTCGACCTTCAGGATCTGCGGCTGGCCCTCGCCGGTGGGCTCTAGGTGCAGCCCCTCCTGACCGCCCGCGAGCTCCAGGACGATCTCGCCGCCCTCGCCGACCTTGAGGACCTTCGCGCCCTGGCAAGCGGCCGCGGCCTTCTCCGCCGGCTCGCCGCCTGGCTTCTCGGAAGTGGACTGGGCCGCCGCGGGGACGGCACTGGCGGCGACGCAGAGGACGCCGGTGAAGAAAGGCAGCGTACGCATGGATGGGCTCCTCGAGGGGGTTGTCCGGACGCGTCGACTACGGTGCGGGGGGCCTCTCGTTGGCCTCGGGCGGTTTTCGGCGGGCCGGCGCGCCGGTTTTGCGCAGCGCTTTCATGGGAAACGGGGGGCGCGGCTTTCAGGTCCCCGAACGCGGCGAGGCCACCCGTTGCGGGGTGGCCTCGCGCGTTCGGGGCGTGGGCGGCGGATCAGCGCCGGCGGCCGCCCTTCTTCTTCTCGCCCATCTTGATCGAGACCATCTCGGAGCTGCCGTCCTCGGCGACGACCGCCTTGGCCTTTGCCTTGCCGAGCGCCTCGTGCCACAGCTCGAGCTCGTACTCGCCCGGCTCGAGGCCCTCCAGCTTGAACGTGCCGTCCTCGCCGCTGACCGTGAACTTCGGCGCGTCGGTGACGTAGATCCAGCTCAGCATCCACGGGTGGTAGTCGCAGGAGACCTTGACGGGCTCGACCTTGTCGAGCTTCTGCGTCAGCTTGTTCCCGCCGCTGACGGCGTTGTTCAAGGGCTCGTTCTTGAGCGAGTAGGTGTGGATGTTGTGGCTGACGCCGTCCGAGTTGAGGTAGGCGACGGTGGCGCCGGCGGGCACGACGCTGACGTGCGGGTAGAAGCGGCACTTGATCTGGTCGATCGGCACGGGCTCCGCGGGCACCTCGGGCTTCTTGCCCTCGATCTCGACCGTGATGACGACATTGGCGAGCCCGCCGTCCTTGTCGATCACGAGGGTCTGGTCGTCGTCCTTGACGGACTCGCCCGGAGGGCAGCAGCCCTCGGCCTGCTTCTCGGTGATCTGCAGCTTCTTGGGCTCGGGCCGCTCACCCTCGAACTCGACCTTGCCGGTGACGGTGCCCAGGACGGCCTCGCCCTCGGCAGCGTTGGAAGAGGATTGGATCGCTCCGGCGACCGCGACGAGGCCGCACGTCGCCGCGATCCCGATGGTTTGGTACAGCTTCATGATTGAGGAAGGTTTTTCTGGTTCCTGTCTGCCTGGGGAGGATCCCCCGCTTCGACTAATCGGTCACGACCGGTGTTTTCTCCAGGTTGAAGAGCCAATCCATGACGGCCCGGATCTGCTCCTCGTTGTTCGTCCCCGGCCCGGCCGCCTGGTACTGCGGCAGGTGCGCCGCGAAGTTGTCCGCCATGGCCGTTCCGGGATAGATGAACTTCGGGCTCCACAGCCACTCCCACACGTAGTCCTCGCGCAGTCGCGCACGGGCGAGGTCGAGGTTCGGGGCCCACGCGAGCGGCGCGTCCACCTGGTCGGGGAGCGTCGCGCGCACGAAGTGGCACTGGTAGCAGTTGACGCCGAGCTGGTTGCCGTCCGTGTCGAACGAGCTCGCGAGGCGCGCCCCGAGCTCGATCTCGGGATGGTAGGACGGCTGGCGGCGCTGGATGGCCTCGTACGAGAGGCCGACCGCACCGACCATCGCGAAGCCCTGCGACTCACCCCATCTCTGGAGGTCCGCGAAGCTCGCCTCGATCGTGCCCTTGTCGCCGGCCTCGATCGCCGCGACCTGCGCGGCAGCGAGGCCCGAACCGGCCGCGACTTCGGCGACCGTGAGCCCTCCACCGGATTCCGTCATGATGAGCCCCGCGGGCCAGGTCGTCTGGAGCTCGTCCGGCCAGCCGTGCGCCGTGGGATCTTCGAGCGCCGCGAGGCGCTCGCGCCCGAGGAGCAGCCGCATGCGGTGGGCGTAGCGCGGGTACCACTCGTCGATGGCCTTGAAGGCGAAGTAGTCGGCGACCGACTCGGCCTCGCCCGGCGCGAACGTGAAGCTTGGCATGCGCACGCGCATCTGGCCACGGATCGTCACCGGGTCCTCGAGGAACGCGAAGAACCACTCGCGCTGCAGCTTGTGGCCCTCGTTGACGAGGACCGGCGGCGCGAAGGTCCAGCGCACCTTGTCGTACTCCTCGGCGGCGTACGCTCGGGCGACGCCGTCGACGTCCTCGATCAGGTTGTCGCCAGTGCCCTCGTCGTAGCCGTAGGTCACGGGGTCGTACGGGTACGAGTCCTCGTCCTCGGGATCGTAGTCCGGATTGGGGACGTTGATGCCGGCGCCGTACCCGGCGCCGCGGTAGTAGTTCATCACCGTGCGCACGAACTCGCCCCCGCGCGCCGGCGTCACGGCGATCAGCTTGTCGAGCGGGATGAAGGCGTTCTCCGTGGGGCCGCCGACCGTGCCGTGGGCTTCGAGCACGCGCGCCACGAGCTCCTCGGGGACGTCCTCGCCGAGTTCCTCCGCCCAGGCCTGCATGTCGGCGACCAGCGCCTCCTTGCTCGCCATCGTCGGCTGCAGCGTGTTCCCCGGGAACGGCGCGATCTCCGCCATGATGGTCACGATCTCGCCCGACTCGTGCTCGTAGGTCAGCGTGCCCGGGTCGATGACGTGGCAGGCCATGCAGTTCTTCTGGCGCACGATGCGCATGCCCGTGTCCATCGCGAGCTGCTCGGGCGAGGGGACCATCTTGGCCCGCTGCACCTCGTCGTCGACGAGGCCGACGACGAACGTCGCGACCGCCTGGGCCTGGTCCTCGGTGAAGTGGAACTGCGGCATGCGCAGCTTGTCCTTGGGGTTCTTCACCTTGTCGAGGTCGAAGGACCGCGGGTGGAGCAGCTTGCGCTCGATCCAGCCCTCGCGGTAGTCGTGGTCGAGCTTGGGCAGGCCGGCGACCTTGGTTCGGTAGGCGAGGCCGAAGTCGAGCTTGTCGACGGTCTTCGAGCCCCAGTTCGAGAGCTCGGTGCCGATCGGCATCTCGGTCTCCAGGCCGCGGACCTCGTGGCACGAGTAGCACCCGTGGTTGCGCACGAGCGCGCTTCCGACGGCGACCTTGAGGCTCTGCACGTCCGACCACTCGCCGCCGGCGCCGAGGCGGCGCTCGATCTCGCGCCTGCCGAGCTTGGTGTAGAACCAGCGCACCTGCTCCTTCAGCGCATCCTCGCTCTCCGGGCTCGGGCCGGTCTGCCAGCCGTCGGGAACGTCGTGGAAGATCCCGTCGGGGTCGTCCATCATGTAAGCGACGATGTCGGCGGCGTCCTGGTCCGAGAGCCGCAGGTTCGGCATCAGCGTCTCGGACCAGTACGCCTGCGGGTCCTTGATCCAGTGGTAGAGCCACTTGCGGTCGATCTTCGTCGCGACGCCGCGCAGGTTCGGACCCTTGGTGTTGAACTCGCGGGCGACGAACGTCGCGTTCGGGAACTCCTCCTCCTCGCCCGGGAACTCGGCCATGTTGTGGCAGGCCGTGCAGCCCACGACGTTGAACACCTCGCGGCCGCGGTCGGGTGCGCCCTCGACGGGGATCTCGGGCAGCTTCAGCTCGGGGTGGTTCGCGAAGAGGAAGGCGGTGATCGCCGCGACCGCCGAGTCGTTCCACTCGCGGCCCAGGATCTCGCGCCCGTGGCCGTACTCGGAGACGACCACGACCTCGTCATCGGGGAGGTTCTCGAGGTGGAAGACCTGCGGCATCCAGGTCGTCGGCCGGAAGGCCTTCGGCTCCTTGATCCACGGGTCGACGAAGTCCGGCGTGACCTTGGCCGCCAGGTTCTTGAGGCTGGGGCCGGGCCGGCGCTTGGTCGGGAACCAGTCGACCTTGTGGCAAGCGTAGCAGCCGTAGCGCTCGAAGAGCCGGTAGCCCTCGGTGACCCGCGGAGCGTCGCCGGCGATCAGCTCCATCGACGTCTTGTGGCACTGCACGCAGCTGGCCTCGATGAACTCCGAGGACAGCATCGGGTAGTCCCAGTGGTGCTGCTTGTGCCAGTGGTGGCGCTCGTGCCAGACTTGCTCCTCGTCCTCGTCGCTCGGCCGGTGGTCGGCGTGCTGGAAGGAGAGCGCTTCCCCCGCGCCGCGGTGGCAGATCGTGCAGCCCATGTCCTTGGCCGGGTGCGGTGACTTGGCCGTGAGGTAGAGGTCGAGCCGCGGGTGCGTGGTGTACGGCTGCCGGTACAAGTCGGGGTCCTCGAAGTCCTCGCGCTCGATCCCCATGTGGCACGTGGTGCACATGTCGATGCGAGTCTTCTTCGTGAAGTTCAGCTCGAACGTGAGGTTGGAGAGGACGTACTTCTGGATCTTGAGGTTGGGCCCGATGAAATCGAGCCCCGGGAAGTCGCGGATGATGTTGGCGACCTTGGTCGCCACGTCCGAGGGCTGGATCGACTCGATCCTCTTCTCCACGCGGTCGAGGTCGCGCGTCGCGCCGGCGAGCGCCTTCTCGGCGGCCGTGCGCTCGGCGACGAGCGCGTCGTAGGCCCGCTGGGCGGCCTGGTACTCCGCGTCCTTCACCTCGAACTCGAGCTCGGCCGCATTCACCTGGTCGAGCAGCGCCTGCAGGTTGCGCGCGGCCTGCTGGACGTCGTAGCCGGGGAGCTCGAAGCGCTCCTCCTGCATCTGCTTCGCCCAGCTGAAGTCGCCCTTGAGCCCCTTCAGCCGCTGCTCGGCGACGTAGCGCGCTTCCGTTGCCGCGTAGACGCCCTTGTCCGCGGCCAGGATCTCCGCGCGCTTCGACCCCAGGCCGCGCTCGGCGGCGGCGACCCGGACCTCGAGGCTCTCCTTCTCGTCGAGGACCCCGTGCTCCTCGAGGGTCGCGAGGTCGCCCTCCGCCTGCGCCAGCTCGATCTCGCGGAACTCGCGCTGGTAGTCCTTCCACTCGCGGTTCCAGTCGTCGATCACCATCCAGAAGACCGACACGAGGAGGGACACGCTGGCGAGCAGGAACCAGCGGTTCAGGAGCGGAACGTGGTAGTGCGTGTCGCCTCGATCGGCCATGGTTCGCCTTCGCCTGGGAGGGGTGGGCTAGCTAGACGTTGAAGAAGGCTTCGGGGATGCCGACGATGTACTTCAGCGCGAGCGTCCAGCGCAGCACCATCTTGATCGGGACCAGCGCCGCCCACAGGAACAGGTGCATCATCACGTTGAAGCGCACGGGTCCCAGCTCGGCCGCCATCTTGCGGAACAGCGTCTTGCCGAGGATCGGGGGCAGGAGGACGAAGTACGCGCCGAGTGCCAGGAGCCCCGGTGCCTCGCGCACGAGGACGCTGTCGGGCCGCGTCCCCTCGAGCAGGCCGATCCAGAAGAGCTCCGAGAGGTTGACGTTGAGCGCCGAGGGAATGCGCAGGTGGTCCCAGTACTCGAACGGCCCGAAGAAGGACCAGTTCGGCCCGCGCAGGAACGTCCCCATGACGACGAGCGAGACCCACATGAGCAGGAAGCCCACCATGAAGAACGACACCGCGAAGGGCCGCTGCTCGAAGGTGAAGTAGCCGTTGCCCCGCGGGTTGCGGTCGAGGTAGGGGACCGCGCAAAGCCCGACGATGATGAAGCTCGGCAGGAGCACGCCCGCGATCCACGGGTCGAAGTACACGAGGAGCTCCTGCAGACCCAGGAAGTACCAGGGCGCCTTGGAAGGGTTGGGCGTGCGCGCCTGGGACGCCGGCTCCTCGATCGGTGCCTGGATCAGGATGCTCCAGACGATCAGAGCCGCGGTGAAGAGCACGAGGCAGATCAGCTCCGTGTAGACGAGGTCCGGCCACACGAAGACCTTCTTCTTCGCCAGCTCGCCCTCGAGCGTCGGCTCGCCGCGCTTGGTGCGCTCGTCGTTGATCACGCCGCGCCGCAGCGCGAGCCAGGTGAAGAACACCACCGTGACCAACAGGATCACGATCGGCACGTTGTCCGGCTTGGTGATGATCTTCTTGAAGTTGTCGTCGCCGAAGGCGAACACGAAGAACGCCGCGCCGAGGACGTTGAGGCCCAGGAAGAGCACGGGGTGCGTGAGCTTCTTGCGCCAGATCAGCACGGCCGCCAGGAGCGCGGCCGACAGAGCCGAGTACGTCGTCGGCGCCGCGAGCGCGTTCGCGATGTCCTTGATGAGGTCGCCCATCGGATGACTGGACTAGAGCGGTCCCGAGATGCCGCCGTCCTTGCGGACGCGCCAGAAGTGGACGGCCATCAGCGTCGCGGCGACGAGCGGGAAGCCGAGGCAGTGCAGGACGTAGAAGCGCAGGATCGCCGCCTCGCCGACGAAGCGCCCGCCCAAGAGGCCGAAGCGCACGTCGTCGCCAGCGTGGATGAAGTCGAGGCCCCCGAAGCTGATCAGGGCGGCCCCCGGGCCCTCGTGGCCCAGGAAGGGCGTGGCGCGCGCCATGTTGGTGCCGACGGTGATCGCCCAGACGGCGAGCTGGTCCCACGGGAGCAGGTATCCGGTGAAGGAGAGCAGCAGGGTGATCACGAGCAGGATCACGCCCACGTTCCAGTTGAACTCGCGCGGCGGCTTGTAGGAGCCCGTCAGGAACACGCGGTACATGTGCAGCCACACGGTGATCACCATCAGGTGCGCTGCCCAGCGGTGCAGCTCGCGCATGATCCCGATCGGCACGTGCTCGCGCAGCGCGAAGATGTCCTGGTAGGCCAGCTCCGCCGTCGGGCGGTAGTAGAACATCAGCAGCAGGCCCGTGATCGTCTCGACGAGGAACAGGAAGAAGGTGAGCCCCCCCATGCACCATGTATAAGACAGCCGGATGCCGCTGCGCCGCACCTTCACCGGGTGCAGGTGCAGGTAGAAGTTGGACAGGACCGCCAGCGTCCGGTTGCGAGGGGTGTCGGGGTACCCGTGGCGGAAGATCGACTTCCAGATCTGAGTCCCCGTCAGGTACGAGAGCAGCTTGTCCATCTAGTCCGACTGGCTCCGGGGTTCTGGGATCGCGCGCGGGAATCGCCGGCGGGCCGCCGTCGACCGACCCGGCGGGCCGCCGTCAACCGACATAGGGCAGGTACGCGCCCTCCAGGGCCCACTGCCCCTTCTCCTCCTGGAACTTGGTGTTCTTGTCGATCAGGAGCTGGCCGTCCTCGGCGAGCGTGACCTTGTAGCGCTCGAGCGGCCGCGGCGCGGGGCCCTCGACGTTGACGCCGGACTTGACGAAGCCGCTGCCGTGGCACGGGCACTTGAACTTCTCGTCCGCCTGGATCCAGTTGGGCGTGCAGCCCAGGTGCGTGCAGACCGTCGAGAGGACGTAGAAGCCCGCAGACTCGCGGATGATCCAGACCGCGTGCGACGCCTTGTAGCGCGTGTCCACGGCGTCGACCGCGAACTCGTTCGGAAAGCCCGCCTTGAACTCCTGCGGCGGCTCGTAGAGCACGTTGGGGAACAGGAAGCGCAGCATCGCGCCCAGCGCGCCGGCGCTCGCGAGGCTGAACGTCGCCCACCCCAGGCCCAGCGTGTTGAAGAAGCCACGGCGCGACACCTCGCCGCGCAGCGGAGCGCGGACGAGCTTCTCTTCCTCGGGTTTCGCTTGCGGTTCGTCAGCCACGTCTGGACCTCGATCGCTCGGGGGATCGCTGCGGGTCAGGGGTGCACGAGCCGGGACGGGCCCGGGGCGGAGCTCGCCGGGTCGGCGCGGGCGGTCCGGTGAGCCCGGGGGAGACGCTCCGCAACGCCGGGACACGCCGCACAATCGCGGCAGGAGCTTCGCCGACCTTCGGATCGATCGCAAGCCTTTTCCAGTGCGGCAAATCGTCGCAGGGAATCATCGGAAGTCCTCTTGCTGCAAGACCTTGAGTGCAGCCTCGCGCACGCGCAGGTCGGGCTCGGAGCGCAGCGCTTCGAGCAGCGGGCGGACCTCGTCGCCGCCGGCGCGGCCGAGCGCGTGGACCGCCTTGACCCGGATTTGGGAGACGAACTGCTGCCCCGGGTACTTCGCGGGATCGGCCGCGTACACCGAGCGGTCGAGCATCTCGCGGAGGACCGCGAGCTCCTCGGGCTCGGTGGGCTCGAAGTAGCTGAGCGAGAGCGCCGCGTTGGCGCGCACCTCGAACACGCGGTCGGAGAGCGCCGCCAGGAGCCCCGCCCGCACCGCTGGATCGTCGCCGAGCTTTTGCAGCGCCGCCGCCGCCATCGTGCGCAAGCCGTCGTCCTCGTCGCCCAGGAACGCGAGGATGGGGCCGGCGGCCCGCGGGTCGCCGATGTTGCCCAGCGTCATCATCGCGTTGCCGCGCACGAGGCCCGACTCGTCCTGGTCCGGGCCGACCTCCAAGAGGTCCAGCAGGATCGGGACGCCGGCTCCGGGCTCGAGCGACTCGAGGAAGACCGCGAGCACGAGCCGCACGCGGTGGTCGTCCTCGTCCACCTCGGCCAGCGCCGCCTGGAGCTGCTGCGCGAAGCCGTCCTCCATCGGCCAGCGCGGCGCGCGGCCGGCCACCGTGTCCTCGTGGTTGTCGAGGGCCTGCAACGTGAGGCTGAAGAGCGCCTGCTCGCGCCGGTTCGTCCCGCCGTGCACCACGGTGTGCAGGTTCTCGGCGATCGAGCGCTGCTCGCCGGCGATCCCCGAGAAGAGGCCGACCACCAGGACGATGACGATGCCGATCCCGAGCGGCACGACGACCATCGGGATCCACCAGTTGAGGTCCCCCCCCGCGCGGCGTTGACCGGGCTCGTCGGCGATCTCGATCCGCGTCCCGCCGGCGGGCGCGGGCGCGGACCGGCCGACGTCCGCCGGGTCGCGCTCCGGGCGCGTGCCGTCGTCGTCCTCGATCTCGCCCACGTCGACCTCGCAGGACGTCAGGCCAGCCTGGGCGGGACGCGGTGCTCCGCCAGCCGGCCCGGGCGCGGCAGCGGTCCCGCGAGGGGCCGCACGTAGGCGAGGAAGCGCTCCGAGATGCCGCTCGAGCCCTCGATGAACTCGTCGGGCAGGGTCTTGGTCTTGCCCGCGACGCGCTCGAGGTCGGTGACGTCGTAGCGCACGGCGTACTCGCCGCCGTCCTCGCGCAGGATCACCATCGACCCGCTGCTGCGCCCGCTCCGCGTGGCGACGCGCACCGCCTCGCGTCCGACCTCGCGCGCCTCGCGACTGTCGGTCTCCGACGCGACCCCGAAGTACGAGCGCTGGAGGTAGCCGAAGGTGTCGGCGCGCACGCGCAGCTTGCTCCCCAGGGTCCGCACGTGGGTGGCCAGCAGGTCGCCGAGCGCGCCTGAGCCGGAGAGCTGCACGTTGCCGAAGGAGTCGACCTCCTTGGACTTCCCGATCAGCGTGCCGTCGGCCTGGTGGATGCCCTCGGAAACGGCCACGACGCAGCGGCCGAGACGCGCGTGGACGTCTTCGACGTCGCCCAGGAAGGAGTCGAGCTCGAAGACGCGCTCGGGCACGTACACGAGGTGCGGGCCGTCGTCCTCCGTGTGGCGCGCGAGCCGCGTCGCCGCCGTCAGCCATCCCGCGTGGCGGCCCATGACGACGTCGATCTTGACGCCGGGCAGGCTGCGGTTGTCCTCGTTGTCGCCCATCAGCGCCTGGGCGACGAAGCGCGCCGCCGATCCGAAGCCGGGACAGTGGTCGGTGACGAGCAGGTCGTTGTCGATCGTCTTGGGGACGTGGATGACCGTCAGCTCGTAGCCGACGTCCTGCGCGACGCGCTCGAGGACCTGGGCCGCCTCGGAGGAGTCGTTGCCCCCGATGTAGAAGAAGTAGCGCACGTCGTGGGCGCGGAAGACGTCGACGATGCGCTGGCAGTCCTCCAGCGTGGGCTTCATGCGCACGGAGCGCAGGGCCGCGCACGGAGTCCGGGCGACGGCCTCCAGGTCCTCGGGACGCTCGCGCCCGAGGTCGACGAGCTGCTCGTCCAGGATCCCGCGCGTGCCGTGCAAGGCGCCGTACACGGCGCCCACGGCGTCGCTCTGCGCACAGGCCTCGACGAGCCCGACGAGGCTCTGGTTGATGACGCAGGTGGGCCCGCCGGACTGGCCGATCAGGGCGTTGGCCTTGGCTCGGGTCATGGCGCTCCGCCGAAGAGGGAGCGCAACAGGGTAGCGTTCCGGTCGGCGCATTCCAGCCGTGGTCGCGCGCGAGAATGGTTGAAGCCCGCGGCTCGCCTGCTATGCTCTGCCCCGCTTCGGAGGCCGGCGCCGCCCGGCCCCGTGGCCTCGAGTGCCCGGGTGGCGGAATTGGCAGACGCGCAAGACTAAGGATCTTGTGGGGTAATTCCCGTGCTGGTTCGATTCCAGTCCCGGGCACCATCCTCCCCCGTACACGGCCCTACTCCGAGAGCGGCGCCACGACGCGCACCGACAGGTCGCAGGTCTTCTTGTCGAACTTGAGCATCGCGAGGGCGCCGGAGATCGCCTCCACGTACGCGATCTGGCGCTCCAGCGCGGCGAGGATCCGGGGCGTGTCGGCGCCACGGCGCTCCTCCTGCATGGCGAGCAAGCGCGGGGTGACCGCCGAGTCGAGCACCTCCTCGTCCGCGGCCGTGAGCTCGTCGCGACGCTTGCCGGGGAAGAGCTCGGGCATCACCCGGCGTTCCTCCTGACGCCGCAGGGCCTCCCAGTCGAAGCCCGCGCTGACCTCGTCCTCGGCCCAGCGTGCCGCCAGCTGGCGCAGCGTCTGCCCCATGGCGCGCGGGTTCCACCACACGAGGACGCTGGCGTTCTGGAGCGAGTCGGACAGGAGCGCCTCGAACGGAGGGTACTCGGAGAGGCGCGGGTAGCGGGCCTCGCCCTGCGTCCCGGTCTTCATCACGTGACCGGTCATCCGGATCACGTTCGCGCTGACGCAGAGCTCGGTCGCGACCAGCGTGGCGATCACGCCCGTGCCGGAGATGAGGGGGTTCCAGTACTCGCGGATGTCGTACCCCGACTCGGTGTTCTGGTAGTAGCCGGTGGCGCCGTCCACGCCCTTCAACCCGAAGCGCGGGCCGTTGTTGCCGATGTGGTCGCGCAGCGCGACGACCCCGTCGGCGTCCGCGATCCAGTTGAGGACGGCGGTGGCGAAGACGGGCCTGTCGTCGTGGGGCGGGCCGGGGTACACGAGCTCGCCCGTCTCGGGGTCGCGGCCCATCTCCGGGTCGTAGTCGTTGTTGCACAGGACGATCGCGACGCGGTCGCGGAAGATGTCGTCGATCTCGGCGATCAGCTCGTTCAGGCTGCGGTAGACGCCGCAGGCGCGGAACGTGTCCTCGATGTTCGTGCGAGCCGCCGGCTCGAGCGCCTCGACCGCCTGCTGCAGCAGGTCGCCGAGCGGAGCGCGCAGGTAGACGAACAACGCCGCGTCGGCGGGGATGTTCTGCGCCACCTCGCGCACCTCTTCGTTGGTGAACGTGCGCTCGCGGTAGAGCTTCTTCTGGATCTCGCTCAGCTTCTCCGAGTCGAACTCGCCGTGCAGGTCGAGGCTCAGGCCCTCGCGCACGCCGAGGATGCCGATCACCTCCTTGAGCGCTGGGGCCTGGAACAGGCGGCCGGCGAAGGCGGGGCCGAAGAACTCGCTCTTCGTGTCGGGCCACGCGCCCGCCATGGCCGGCAGCGCGAACACCTTGCGCAGGTCCACGAACACCTCGAGCTCGTCGCGCTGCGCGTTGCGCTTGGCGTGGTGGACGTGCTCGTCGTAGCGCGCGCTCAGGAAGAAGGACTCGCGGGCGCCCTGCGCCTCGAGCGCGCGCGCTTCCGCGACGAGCTTGGAGCTGGTCCCGGCGACGACGACGTCGCGGATGCGCGTCACGTAGATCGTACCGATGCCGGTTCCGTCGAGAGTGGTGACGTCGTCGGTCGTGGTCGCCGAGAGGCCCTGCTGCTCCAGCCCGAGCGCCTCGGGGTAGCGCAGGAGCGCCACGGTCAGCTTGCCGGCCCAGTTCACGCGCCCGTACACGGCCCAGTCGACATCGGCGAGCTCGGAGCCGCGCACGTAGCCGGCCAGCGCCAGGTCGCGGCCGCCGAAGATCGACAGCGGCCGCATCCCGAGCGGGATCTGCTCCACTTTCGCTTCGAGCTCGGCGAGCGTCCGGTCGAGCTGCAGATCCTCGCGCAGCGCCTGGTACTCGGCCGAGCCCGCGAAGGTCTGCCAGGCGGAATGGCGCTCGACGGCGTCCATCGCGGCCAGGCGCGGGAAGTCCGAGAACAGCCCCCCCAGGTCCGCCTTGGCCGTGAAGAAATCGACGTCGCTGGGGACGAGCGCGGAGACGTCGTACTCGAAATCGCCCTCGATCGGGCTGAACAGGAACGTCTGGAAGGCGAAATAGCCGACGAACGCGAGGATCAGGACGAGGATCAGGAGGATCCTGAGGAGGCGCTTCTTGAGGCTCATGGCGGTGGTCGGGGCGCGCTGGGCGGGGGCCGGCCCCCTCCTATCCCTCCTGCGCAGCACGGATGCAACCCTGGCGCCAGGAGACGCCCACGGACGCCCGGGGAGCCGCGATCTTCCTGCCGATCTTCATCTTGATCGCAACGACGGGCTGCCCCGAGAATTCAGGGAATGCACTGCAACGCGCGCGCACGAGCCATCGCCTTCTCCGCGACGCTGGCCCTCGACGCGCGAGCCAAGGAGCTCGCGCGGCGCGGCGTCCCCGTGCTCAACATGTCGGTCGGAGAGCCCGACTTCGACACGCCGGAGGCCGTGCGCCTGGCCGCCGAGCGCGCCGCGCGCTCGGGGCGCGTGCGCTACACGCCGGTCGCCGGGCTCGCGGGCCTGCGCGCGGCCCTGCGCGAGCACCTCGAGAGGACGCGCGGGGTCGCCTTCGACGACGACGAGGTGGTCGTGTGCGGCAGCGCCAAGCACGCGCTGGGAGCGGCGCTGCAATGCCTGCTCGAGCCCGGGGACGAGGTCCTGCTCCCCTATCCGACCTGGAACAGCTACGAGGAGCAGATCCGCTTCGCGGGGGGCCGTCCGCTCCCGGTGCTGCCGCGGGCCGACGGCGGGCCCAACTTCGACGCGCTGGCGGCGGCCTGCGGCGCGCGCACGCGCGGCGTGCTCTACAGCTCGCCGACCAATCCCTCGGGCTACGTCTGGACGCGCTCCGAGGTCGAGCGGCTCGCGGCGCTCGCCGAGGAGCGCGACCTTTGGATCGCCTCGGACGAGATCTACCGCCGGCTGGTCTACGAGGGCGAGCCCGCCTTCAGCCCGGCGTCCGCCGGCCCGCGCGCGCGCGCCCGCTCGATCGTCGTCGACGGCGCGAGCAAGGCATTCGCGATGACCGGCTACCGCATAGGCTACCTCGCGGCGCCGGCCGAGCTGGCCTCGGCCGTCGCGCGCCTCAACAGCCAGCTCGTGGGCTGCCCCAACGCGATCTCGCAGGAGGCCTACGAGGCCGCCCTGCGCGAGGAGCCGCCGGAGGTGAGCATGATGGCGGCGGAGTTCGACCGCCGCCGGCGCTTCCTGCTCGGGGCGCTCGACGGCCTCGGGCTCGAGACGCCGCGCCCGCGCGGGGCGTTCTACGCGTTCCCGGACGTCACGCCGCACCTCGACGAGCGCGGCTCGCAGGGATTCTGCGAGGACCTCCTCGAGGACCAGGCGCTCGCGATCGTCCCGGGGTCGGTGTTCGGCATGGACGCGCACGTGCGGCTCTCGTACGCGACGTCGATGGAGAACCTCGCGGAGGCGGTCGAGCGGCTGGGGAGGTTCCTGGGGTAGGAGGCGTCGCGGGCACGGGCACGTCATCGGGCTCGGGCACGGGCACGTGCCCCCTACCCCCTACCCCCGGTACGCGTTCGTCGCCTCCCGGAACTCCACCGTCGCCACCTCGCGCACCTTCTCCAGCAGCGCGCGATCGGGCGTGTCCGCGAAGACGTAGAACTTCCACAGGTCGCGGTAGGAGCGCTCCAGGTCCGCCAGCCGCGGGATGCGGTCGGCGAAGGTCGACAGCGGGCGGATCTCGGCCTCGCCCGGCCAGCGTACGTGGATGCGCGCCTCCTTGAGCTGCATGCGCCGCGCGGGGCAGTACACGATCAGGCGCACGTCGCGCCCCGTCGCGAAGCGCACGAGGTCGGCCATCCGCTCCTCGGACTCGGTCCGCGCGGGCCCCCCGCCGAGGGCGAAGAAGCGCTCGACGAGCCCGTCCTGCGCGGCCTCGTTCTCGTAGCGCGGGAAGACGCACGCGCGCTTGTACAGGCGGCGGCCCGCGAAGCGCTCGAGCAGGTCGTGGACGAGGGCGCGCACGCCCTGGGGCGCCGTCGCGACCGCGCGCTCGAGGAGCGTCAGGATGGATGCGTCGGTCTGGTCGTACAGGTCGTCCTCGGCGAGCTCTCCCTCGCGCACGGCGAGGTCGACGGCCTTGGCGAGCAGCGCGCCGGCGCTGACCTTCGCGTGGTGGTAGTAGACGCGCTCCGAGAAGTAGTAGCGCGCCTCGAGCATGCGCACGATCTCGGAGAGGATGTCCTCGCGCAGGAGCTCGTGCTTGGAGAGGTCGATGTACAGGTTTCCGCCGGTGCGCTCGACCTTGAAGTAGCTCGTGACGCGCGGGTCGACCTGCAGGCGCAGCCCGGTGAAGTAGGCGTCGCGCGCGAGGTAGTCGAGGATGTCCGCCGCGATCGTCCCGGAGATCACCTGGCTCCAGTACGGCGGGGTCGCGCGCCGGTCCACCGCGCCCTCGGGGACGAGCACGCTGTAGACGTCCTCCTTGGCGCCGATGTCGTCGAGGGTGCGCCCGAGCGCGCGGCTGCGGTCGAACATGCGCCGGTAGCGGTGGGCCGAGTCGTGGCGCTCGAAGAGACCGTCCTGGTCCTCGATGTTGTGGCCGTAGGGGACGTGGGTGACGTCGTGCAGGAGGGCCGCCAGGCGTATCACCCGCGCCTCCTCCTCCCCGATGCCCAGCGTGACCGCGGGATCGAGCGCGTTCGCGCGGTTGATCGCGTCGATCAGGCGCTGCGCCACGTGCACCGTCCCGATCGAGTGCTCGAAGCGCGTGTGCACAGCCCCCGGGTACACGAGGTGCGCCGTCCCGAGCTGCTTGATGCCGCGCAGGCGCTGCATCTCGGGCGTGTCGAGCAGCGCGAGCTCTTCGTGCGTCAGGTACACGTCGCCGTGGACCGGCTCGCGGACGACGCTGTGGCGCTTCCTGGCGGCCATGCAGCGCCGCATTGTAGCCCGAACCAGCGGCGCTCAGCGCAGCCCGAGCGCCTCCAGGCGCGTCAGGATCGCGCGCGCCTCGACCAGGCTGCGCTCGTCCCCCACGGACGCGGCGTCGACCTCCGCGGCGGCGTCGATGACGAGCTGCAGGCGCTCCTGCACGTCGACGGCCTCCGCCAGGCTGTCGCGCAGCTCCTCGAGGCCGCGGTCGATCGAGAGCACCTCCTCGCACAGCCGGTTCACGACGGGGGAGTCCTCCGTCTCGCCGCGGCCCAGGTAGAGCTGGACGGCGGTCGTCTTCTCCTTGCGGCGCCGCTCGAGCGCCTCGATGCGCGTGTTGATCTCACGCGCGTACTCGCCGAGCTTCGCCCTGGCGTCGTAGACGTCGGTGACGGTGTCGTCGATCGTGGTGTCGGCCTCGGGGGCGGACCCGTGGGCCACCGTCTCCGCGTACACGGCGCGCGGCGGCAGCTCGATCCCGTAGCGCGCGGCAAGGACGTCGAGCGGCGGCCCGAAGTGGCTGGTCGCGTAGCCGGCGAGATAGCCCACGCACACGCACAGGGTCATCACGAACAGGGCTCGGATCTTCTTCATGGGTACACCTACTCGCGCCTGCGCAGCGCATCGACGGGAGACAGGGACGTGGCCGTGTAGGCCGGGATCAGGACGCCGCCGAGGGAGAAGAGGGCCGCGATGAGGAAGGCCGTCGGCGCGAGCCACCACCACTGGACGTCGAACGGCGAGCCGGCGAGGACGGAACCCTCGCGCAGCTGGAACACCTGGCGCACGACGACCCGCAGGCGCGGCTCGAGGAGCAGCACGACGAGCACTGCCGCGACGAACGCGAGCGTGCCGACGACGGCGCCCTGGGTCGCGAAGATGGACAGGATCTCGCGCCTGCGCAGCCCGTGGGCGCGCAGGATGCCGATCTCGTACACCTTGGACTTGACGTTCATCAGGGTCGCGACCAATACGGTGATCGAGGCGTTGACGAGGCAGCCGAGGACGAAGACGACGACGATCCCGGCCAGCACGCGCCCCAGGCGCCGCAGGTTCTGCTGCGCGGCCAGGCTGTCCTCGGTCGGGTAGCCGCGCGCGCGCAGCGCCGCAACGACTCCGGCGACGTCCTCGCGCGATCTCGCGTACAGGTTGCAGCGCACGTCGCCGCCGCGCAGCGAGACCTCGAGCGGCGACTCGAAGGCCCCGCGCGTCTCGTTGAACACCAGCTTGCCGAGCTGCCACAGGCGGACGTCCGAGAGCAGCTCCACCGGCGCGAACGCCTCGTCGCCCTCGATCACGCCGACGACCTCGAGCGGGATGCGCAGCGCGTCCTCGGCGCCGCGGAAGCTCTCGCGCCGGAAGTGCGCGAACAGCGATCGGCCCAGGTACTCGCGGCCGTCGTCGCTCGCCGAGCTGCCCAGGATGGCGCGCGGGAGCACGACCTGGTTGCGACCCAGGTCGGCGCGGATCCAGCGCCCCGCGAGCGGCACGTGCAGGAAGCGCTCGGGGTCGCTCGCCTCCGAGGCCACCAGGGAGAGATCCCGCTCGCCCCCCTCGAGCTCGACGTCGAGCGCGAGCGCGGGCCGCGCGGTCGCGAACGTGGGCTGGCTCATGCGCAGCACGGCGACGAGGTCGGGCCCGACCGCGCCGTCCTCGGCCGCGGGGTCGGTGACGCGGAAGCGCGCGAGCGCGCGCGAGCGCACGTCGACGATCGGGCGCAGCGCGAACCCCGCCGCCGCGAGCGCGCGCGCCGCGCTCGCGTGCTCGAGCGGGCCCGGGAAGCCGAGCTCGTGGCGCTCCGCGACCGCGAGGCCAGCGAGGCCAGGCCGGCGCGTCGACGCGCGCCAGGCCGCCTCCTCGAACAGCGCCTCGTCCACGACGCCGAGCCCGGGCGGCAGGTCGACGAACGGGTCGACGGAGAGCGCCGGGGAGCGCCACGCGCCCGTTGCGATCCCCACGCTGGCGGCGCGCACTCCCTGCCGGATCTGCAGCACGCCGGGCGGCACGCTACCCAGCTCGCGCCCGGAGGCGGCGAGGATCGTCGCGCGCGACTCGGCCAGGCGCACGCGCGCCGCGGGGAACTCGGTCAGCCGGCACGCGTCCGCCGCGGGGCCGAGGGCCTCGCGCGCGGCGGCGAGATCGCCCTCGAGGACGCCCGCGAACGCCGGCGACACGTGCGAGAGCCCTTCGTCCAGCGTCCATGCGCGCACGCGCGCCTCCTCGGCCACCTCGAGCAGCTCGTCCCAGTCGCCCCACGCCACGAGGCCGGCGTGCGGCAGGACGAGCCGCGGCGACCCGCCGCAGAGGAAGAGCTCCTCGGCGAGGCGCGGGAAGCGAACGCTCGCGGCGACGGCGAACGTCGCCCCGGCCACGTCGAGCGACGCGGACCCGAGCAGCGCGTAGGGCGAGACGAGCACGCACGCCCCGCTCGGCGCGAGCTCGTCCCCGTGCAGGCCCGCCAGCGTGGCGAGAAAGCGCGCCGGCAGGCGGTGCGCGCGGAGCGCCAGCCGCGGCCCGCCCGCGCGCGCGACGTCGACCGGCGCCTCTTCCCACGCCCCGAAGCTCGCCCGCGAGGCGCGCGCGCCCGGCGTGCGCTCGGTGGGCGGCGTGCGGTAGAATGCGTGGCCGCGCTCGTAGCCGGCGAACGGCGCCAGCCGCGCTAGCCGCGAGACGGCGCGCGCGGCGGCCGGGTCGCGCGTCTCGATCAGGGTGCAGGTCTCGACGCCGTTGGACTCGCGCGCGACGAAGAAGAAGCGCGCGAACTCCTCCGCGTCGCAGACGACGTCGGCCTCGACCGGGAAGCCGGCGGGCGCGGAAGCGGCCGCGGGAGCGAGCCGCGAGCCGGCCGGGGTGGCCGCGAGGAAGCGCCGGAAGCCCGGCTCCTGCGCCCCCGCGCACAGCCCCCAGCGCGGGTCGTCGGCCGCGAGCGCGGCGACCGTGTGGCCGCCGACCTCGCGCATCGCGACCGGCCACGCGCGGGCACCGACGAGCAGGGCGGCGGCGCGCGCGTCGCTTCCCGCGACGCTCGAGCTCTGCGCCGACGCGCCGCCGGCCGCGCGCTCCAGGACGGCCCACACGGGTCCGTCCGCCTCGAGGACCTCGATCTCGCCCGCGCGCTCGGCCGCGACCTGCCAGTGCTCGAGCTCGCTCGCGACGCGCCCGAGCTGGCTCTCGGGCACGTAGGCGACGAGGTGCGGGTAGCGCGCGAGGCGCGAGGGCTCGCGCGTTTCGCCTGCGGCGAGCGAGTCGATGCGGTTGCGACACCACAGGTTGAGGTCGCGCAGGAGCTCGAGCGGGACGAAGACCTTGTCCTCGCGCTGGTACTCGACGAGCCCCGCGACCGCGAGCTCGAGCCGCTGCGTCTGGTCGCGCCCGTCGACCGTGCGCCGCACCTCGAGCGCGAGCCGGTCGGGCTGCGGCCCGCCGTCGAGCGTCCCGCCCAGCTTCTCGAAGAGGCCGAGCGAGAGGACGAGCTCGGCCGCGCGCGGTCCCGAGACGCGCGCGCCAAAGGCCATGCGGGTCGGCGAGAGCCCGGGATCGTCGGGCAGCGTGCCCTCGGCCGGCACGTCCACCGTGCGGTCGCCGACGCGTCCGACGCGGACGTTGATCTCGACCCGCGGCATGGCGTAGCTCACGCCGGGGAGCGCGCGCAGCTCTTCGAGGCGCTCGTCGGTGAAGCGCCGCGCCGTGTCGGTGACGTCGGGGACGGACGCGACGATCTGGGTCGGCAGCGACTCGTCGAGCATCGTCGACTGGTAGTGGTGGATGCTCGCGCCCCAGAAGCCGAGCACGAGGACGTACACCGCGGCGAGGGCCACGGCGAGGACGTTGAACGACGTCGTCACCGAGCGGTGCCGCAGGTCCGACACGGCGTAGCGCACGAGCTCCGACAGCCTCATCGCGCGCCCTCGACGCCCTTCTCGAGGATCGGCCCGCGCGTCCGGGCAGACCGCAGCGCGCGCTCGCCCGGTGGGGGCTTGCCCCCCGCGCCCGGCGGGCGCTCCTCCACCGGTTCGAGGCCGAGCGCCGTGCACGCGAGGACGCGGTCGCAGTAGCGCCGCGCGAGGCGCGGGTCGTGCGTGACGACGACCCACGTCGTGCCGTGCTCGCGCGCGAGCTCGGCGAACGCGTCCATGACCTCGCGCGCCGTCTCGGGGTCGAGCGAGCCGGTGGGCTCGTCGGCCAGGATCAGCGGCGCGCGCGAGGTGAACGCGCGAGCGATCGCGACGCGCTGCTTCTGTCCGCCGGAGAGCTGGGAGGGCAAGCGGCGCAGGAGCTCGCCGAGCCCCAGCCGCTCGAGGTTCGAGCGCGCCTGGGCCAGCGCTTCCGCGCGCTTGACGCCGCGGCACAGGAGCGGCAGCGCGGCGTTCTCGAGCGCCGAGAGGTGCGAGATCAGGTTGAGGTCCTGGAACACGATGCTGACGCGCTCGGCGCGGTGCCGGCGCAGCTCGTCGGCCTCGCTGGACGGCAGCTTCACGCCCGCGTAGCGCACCTCCCCGCGCGTGGGGAAGTCGATGCCGGCGAGGATGTTGAGCAGCGTGCTCTTGCCGAGACCGCTCGGTCCGATGATCCCCAGCGCCTCGCCGCGGCGCACGTCGAGGTCGACGTCGCGCAGCGCGATGATCGGCTTGCCCTCGGGCGAGGGGTACTCGCGGGCGACCCCGCGCAAGCGGACGAGGACGTCGGAGGGCGGCCGGATCTCGGCGCGCGGCTTCCGCTTCGCCGGCTCGAGGACGGCCGTGCCCGGCGCGCCCGCGAGCGGGGCCCGCCCGGGCGAGCGCCCGCGCAAGAACGCGAAGGCGAAGACCCCGATCACGAGGAGCGTCGCCCCCAGGGCCCAGAGCGGGTCGATGCCCAGCGTCTCGAAGGAGCCCACGCGCGCCTCTGGCTACGGAAGCAGGGCCTCGGCGACCCAGCCGAACTCGTGCACGTCGCGGTGCGTCCAGACGGCGTCGTCGTTCAGGACGTTGGTCAGGGACGGGATGCACCAGCGGGCGATCCGGTCGTGGAGGCCGCGGCGCGACTCCTCCGACATGTGCTCGACGTTCGTGGAGGAAAGCCGCAGGACGCTGTTGCGCCCGACCGGTATGCCCTTCGCCATCAGGAAGACGTCGAGTTCCTCGGCGGCCTGGCCCGAGAAGTAGTCGGCGAGCGGGTCGGCGTGGGCGAGGAAGCTCAGCTGCCCCGCCGCGTGCCCGAAGCGAGTCGAGCCCGAGAGCACCGAGCGCAGCTGGTTCAAGGCGGAGAGCAGGATGTCGAGCTCGTTGCGCGCGACGTAGACCTCGCGCTCGAGGACCTCGGCGCCGCGCACCTCGAGCAGGGCCCAGCCGGTGGCGAAGGTCGGGTGGCCCGCGCCCAGCCGCTCGACGTCGATGCCGGCGCCCTCCAGGAACTCCATGACCTCGGTCACCTGCCGCACGTCGAGCTCGTGCTCGGCGACGATCTGCTCGGCGCTCTTGCCGTCGGCGAAGTAGCTCGTCACGCGCGCGCGCTCCTCCACCTCGGCGAGCTGCGTGCCCGAGACCTCCAGCACCTGGCGCGCGACCAGGCTCGCGTCCGCGATCTGGAAGCAGGCGCCGGAGCAGGCCGCCGCGATCGCCTCGAACTGCTCGAGGTGCCGGTGCTGCTCCTCGCGCCCGCCCGCGCCGTCGATGTTCAGCGTGAAGATCTTCACGCGGCGCGCCTCGGCCTCGCGCCGGATCGCCGCGACGCCGATGTCGCCGGGGTTGCGCTCGGAGCCGGGCTCGTGGAAGGAGTTGTCGCCGATCAGCACGACGACGCGGGTCGAGAGCTCGTCGCCGCGCCACGCCGTGCCGGTGACGGCCGCGAACAGGCCGTCGAAGCCGGCCTCCTCGTAGCCGTCGCTCGTGACCGAGGGCTCGCGCAGGTGCTCGATCTTGCCCAGGAACGCCTCGTGGTCGCCCTCGAGCGCGAAGCTCTTGACGACCGAGTCGCGGCCGCTCTCCTCGAACATCAGGCCGTCGACGTAGTCGCGGTACAGGACGAGCCCCATGTTCAGGTCGGGCCGGTACTGGTGCGTGGCGAGCTCGCGCGCGATGTCGCGCACGGCCTTGCGGATGCTGTCGAGGAAGGGACCGGTGCTGTTCGTGTTGTCGACGCAGAACACGAGGTCCAGCTTGCGCACGTTGCCGAGGATCGTCTGGCGCTCGGCGACGCTGTACAGCTCGTCGCCGTCCGCGGCGCCCGCGCCGTCCTCCTCGGCGAGGTCCGCGCCCTCGCGCACCTCGGCCAGGAAGTTGATCCGCACGAGCTCGTACACGCGCCCGTCCGCCGTCACCTGGTCGGTCTCCGCCACCGGCCACGGCATGAGCGTGCGCTCGGCCTCGAGCGTCGCGCGCGCGAGCGGCGGGACTTCCGTCGAGCCGGTCTCGAGGATCTCGACGAGCGGCGCCTTCTCGGCGTACACGAACAGCGGCGGGACGCGCTGGCCGGCGCGCCGCGCGTAGCGCACGCCGACGCGCGAGTCCCAGCGCGCCAGCGCCGCCGCCGGGGCCCAGCCGAGGATCGAGACGGGCCGCGGCGTCGCCCCGACCCGGTAGTACTCGGGGGCGCCGTCCGCCGGCCAGACGTCGAAGACGAAGTACGGCTGGAAGTGCTTGAGGGCCGGGCCGGTGAGCACGCCGGCGGGCGCGGCGTCGAGGCAGCGCACGCCGGGCTCGGTCGGCAGCACCTTCACGCGGAAGCCGTGCTCGTTCACGCGGCAGGCCATGCCCGGCAGCGGACCGGGGCCGGCCTCGGCGCCCGCGGCCGCCCACTCGAGCGCCTCGCTCCCCGCGGCCCCCGCGCCCGCGGGCCCGGCCGCGGCCACGGCGCGACTCTTGTCCTTCGCCATCGAGATCGACACCCGCGAGCCGACGTCGCTGCATCCGACGAACGAGAGGCAGGCGAGGGGAACGCAGGCGATCCGCCGCGCGGACCAAGGGCTGGGCGAACCACGGTCGTTCATGGGGGGCTCCCTCGGGTCGGATTCGTGGGCCACGGAAGGGCGGGCGAACACACGGCGCCGCCCTCCCCTCGCGCCGGAAGGCTCCGCCCACGCATTGGATTGGGAAAGGGCCGCGACGGCTTTCGCGGTCCCGCACGCCGGCGTCCTACGGAATGGAAACCGGGAGATTCAGGGCACCGTCCAGGTTACCGCTCCCCGGCATCCCCCTATTGACCACAAACGTAGTCACGATTACATTTGTGGTCAACATGGACGAGTTCCCCCGCATCTCGGAGGCCGAGTGGGCCGTGATGGAGGTCGTCTGGGCGAGCGCGCGGCAGCGCACCGCGCAGGAGATCGCCGCCGAGATCGCGCCCCCGCGCGGTTGGAGCGAGCGCACCGTGAAGACGCTCCTCGCGCGCCTCGTCAAGAAGGGCGCCCTGGGGTACGCGGTCGAGGGCAAGCGCTACCGCTACCACGCCGCGGTGACCCGCGAGGAGGGCGTGCGCGCCGAGAGCCGCTCGTTCCTCGAGCGGGTGCTGGGCGGTCGGGCGAGCCCGGCGCTCGCCTACTTCGTGCGCGAGGCCCGGCTCAGCCAGCAGGAGATCGACGAGCTGCGCCGGCTCCTGCGCGAGAAGGAGGGGCGATGAGCGGCGTCCACGCGGCGAGCCAGGTCCTCTTCGAGCGGCTCGCGGCGCTGTCGCTGCAGGTCGCGGTGCTCGTGGTCGTCGCCGCCGTCGCGCTCGCGCTCTGCGGGCGGCGGCTCGCGCCGCGCTGGCACTACGCGCTGTGGCTGGTCGTGGCGGCGCGGCTCGCGCTGCCGGTGCTGCCCGAGGTGCCCGGGCCGGGGCGCTGGTTGCCGCGCGAGGCGCTGCGGCTGGCGCCGGCGGCAGTGGCGGTCGGCACGGCGGGTGCCGCGGGCACCGAACGCGGCGGACGACCCCGCGGCGGACGCCGCATCGCCCGCGGACGACCGGCAGCCCGCGTTCGCCTGGCCCACGCTCGCCGTCGTCCTCTGGCTCGCCGGCGTCCTGCTCACGGCCCTGCGCGCGCTCGGCCTCGAGCTGCGCTTCCGGCGCCGCCTGGCGCGCGTCGCCGCCTCGGATTCGCCCGAGCTCGGCGCGCTCGTCGACCAGGCGCGCCGGGCGATGCGCGTCGCGCGAAGCGTCGGGATCCTCGAGACCGACCTCGTCCACTCGCCTGCGCTGGCCGGTCTGCGGCGCCCGCGAGTCCTGTTGCCGCGCGGCCTGCGCGCGCGGCTCGGCCGCGCCGAGCTGCGCGCCGTGCTGCTCCACGAGCTCGCGCACGTGCGCCACGGCGACGTGGCGCTGAACGTCCTGCTGCAGGCCCTCGCCTGCGCGTACTGGTTCCACCCCGGCGTCTGGTTCGCGCTGCGCCGGCTGCGCGCAGCGCAGGAAGCCAAGCGCGACTGGGACGTGCTCCGCCTCGACGAGCGCGTCGATCCCGTCCGTTACGCCGACATCGTCCTCGACCTCCTCGAGCCCCGCGGATCGGCGCGGCAACCGCACACGGTCGCCTTCCTCCCGCGCCGCCACGAACTGAAAGGAAGAATCCTCATGATCGCGCACTTCGACCGCACGTCCCCCGATGGCCGGATCCGCGCGCGGATCCTGGGCTCGAGCCTGGTCCTCGGGCTCGGTTGGCTGACGCTCGCCAGCGCGCCGCGCGCGGACGACATCCCCGGCTCTCCCGGTTCCCCGGGCGGCGCGCCGGCCGCCGCGTCGCAGGCCGGGCGCATCGCCGTCGAGCGCCATCGGCCCGCGGAGCCCTGGCGCGCCGAGATCGAGGAGCGCCTGGCGCGGCGCTGCGCGCTCGACGTGACGGACGCGCCGCTGTCCGAGGTCCTGCGCCGCGTCGGCGAGCTGGCGGGCGTCCACCTGTACCTCGACGAGGTGACCGAGGAAGAGCTCGACGACGATTTCGGGCGCTTCTCGCTCTCGGTCGCCGACGTGGAGGCGCGCGAGATCCTCGACCTCCTGCGGCGCATCGTCCCCGGCAGCGACTGGAACCTGCACCACGGCAGCGTCTGGGTCGGCGGCTTCCACGAGCTGCGGCGCGACCCCGAGCTGCGCTTCTATAGGGTCCAGCCGCTACTCGCGCAGAGCGCGGTCGACCCGGAGGAGGCTCCGGACCTCTTGATCGACCGCGTGCGGGTCTTCTCGAACCCCTGGGGCACCGAGATGTGGGACGTCGAGGGCGTCGCCCTCGACTTCTGGAACGGGCTGCTCGTCGTCCACCAGACGCCCGAGGGCCACGCGCGCGTGGAGGCCTTCCTCGAGCGGCTCGCGTCGCCCGACGAGCGCCCGCACCCGGTCGAGAGGCCCTGGCTCGCGCGGCTCGAGAACGCGCTCGAGGGCGAGGCGCGGCTCGCGGCCGAGGAGGCGCCGATGCACGCGGTCTGCGCGTCGCTCTCCGCGAAGCACGGCATCAGCATCCTGGCGGACCCCGAGCTCGCCGAGCACGAGGTCACGGCGAGGATCGAGGGCCGGACGCTGCGCGAGACGCTCGAGGTGCTCGCGAGCCTCGCGGGGGCGCAGGTCGTGCCCAGCGAGGGAGCGATCTTCCTGACCGCGTTCCCCCCGCCGGAGCTGTGCATCTACGCGGTCGGCGACCTCTTCGATTCCGACGACGAGGGCATGCGCGACCACGTCGTCGACCTCATCCGCAGCACGGTCCACCCGGCCTCGTGGGACGAGGACTGGCGCTACTCGATCGAGTTCTGGGGCGACCGGATGCTGGTGCAGCAGGGCGCCCAGGAGCAGGAGCAGATCCGCCTCCTGCTGGATGCCTTGCGCCGCGCGCTGCGGGAGTAGCACCGGGAGCTACACTTCGCTCCGTGGAAGCCCGTGTGACGCGCCTGCTCCACGCCGCGGCGACCGAGAACGCCGGCGCGACGGCCGAGCTCGTCCCCGCCATCTACGGGGAGGCCCGCCAAGATTCCGGCGCGGCGCCGGGCGACGCGGCTATCGGGTCTGGAACGCCTGGATCTCCCCCGGCTTGCGCAGCATCTTGTCGACCTCGCCGAGGTGCCTCTCCTCCTCGAACACCTTCCCGCGCGCGTACTCCTCGAACATGACCGACTTGCCTTCGACAAGCCCGAGCAGCCTGCGGTAGAGCGCGAGCGTCTCCTTCTCGTGCGCGAGGGCCTCGCGCAGGATGTCGCCGATGTCGTGGTTGTGGGTCTCGAGCAGCGGGCCGATCGCGAGCGAGGGGTGCTCGCCGAGGTCCGTCACGAGCTCTCCGGCCTCCTGGGCGTGCGCCATGCTCGTCGCCGCCTCGCCGCGCAGCCAGGAGACGATCGGGATCCGCGTGTAGCCGAACACCATCAAGGAGTAGTGCGTGTAGCGGACGACTCCGGCGAGCTCCATCTCCAGGATGCGGTTCAGAAGCTGGACGACGGCGGGCCGGTCGTAGGTCTCGGTCATCGGGGATCCTCCTCTGGCGGTGGGGGCGTAGGCTAGCAAACATCCCTTGCGACCGCTCTCGATCCTCGCCCTCGAGCCCTGGTACGGAGGCAGCCACGCGCGCTTCCTCGACGCCTGGCGCGAGCTCTCGCGCCACGACGTCCGCGTGCTCGGCCTCCCGCCGCGGCGCTGGAAGTGGCACATGACCGTGGGCGCGTGGGCCCTCGCGCGGCGCCTGAGCGAGGAGCGGCTGGCGCGCTGCGACGCGATCCTCGCCTCCGATTTCCTCGACCTGTCGACGCTGGCGAGCTTCCTGCCGCGGGACTGGGACGGCGTGCCGCGCGTGCTGTACTTGCACGAGAGCCAGCTCACGTACCCGACCGCGCCGACGGGGCCGGGCGCGGGTCCCGACGAGCGCGACCTGACCTTTGCCTTCCGCAACGTGCTCTCGTGCCTCGCCGCCGACGCGATCGTGTTCAACTCTTCGTTCCACGCGCGGGAGTTCGCGCGCGCCGCCGACGAGCTCCTGGCGCGCATGCCGAGGCCCACGCCGCGCGCCGAGCTGGCGGCGCGGCTGCAGGCGGCGCAGGTGATCTCGCCGGGCGTCGACCTCGAGGGCATTCCGCTCGGCCCCGGCCCGGCGCCCGCGGCTCCGCTGCGCGTCGTCTTCAACCACCGCTGGGAGCACGACAAGGACCCCGTCGCCTTCCTCGGCGCGGCCCGCGACGCGCTGCGCGACGGCGCGCGGCTCGAGCTCGTCCTCCTGGGCGAGCGCTTCGCAGCCGAGCCCACGGGCGCCGCCGCGCTCCGCGCGGAGCTCGGAGCGCGCGTCGTGCACGCGGGCTTCGCGCCGGACCGCGCGGCGTACGCGCGCTGGCTCGCGGGCTCGGACCTCGTCGTCTCGACGGCGCACCACGAGTTCTTCGGGATCGCCGTCCTCGAGGGAACGGCGGCCGGCTGCACGCCGCTCGTTCCCGCGCGGCTCAGCTACCCGGACCTCGTCCCGAGCGTCGAACGCGAGGTCTCGCTGTACGCGGAGGGCGAGCTCGCGCCGCGGCTCGCGCGCGCGGCGCGCACGCCGCAGCGCTGGCGCCGCGCCGAACGGCGCGCGCGCATGCGAGCGCTGGCCCTCGCGCACGACCGCCGCCGGACCGCCGCGGCGCTCGACGCGCTCTGCGAGTCCCTCGTGGACGCCCGGAACGGGGTGCCGTGAAAAACCGCTGTTAGGCGGTGTTGCTCGCTCCCGCCGTCGCTAGGCTCTCCTGCTGCTCGAAAGGAAACCGATTCGCACAGGTACGCCATGAAGAGAATCACGAACATCCTAGGCTCGGCGCTGGCTCTCGGGATCGTCCTGACGACGGCAGCGGCGCTCGGCCCCCAGGGCGAGAAGACCGCCGAGAAGGCGAACGCCAACGCCGCACAAGGCAAGGAGCAGGCCGGGGACGAGGAGATCATCGCGGCACAGAAGCCGTCGTACCCGCTCAAGCAGTGCCCCGTGTCGAACAAGCCGCTCGACGATCGCGCGCTCGACGTCGTCGTCGACGCGCGCCTCGTGCGCGTGTGCAGCGCGGAGTGCGCCAAGACCGTCAAGGCAGACCCGGCGCAGGTACTCGCCCAGATCGACGCGGCGGTGATCGCCGCCCAGAAGGCCGGCTACCCGCTCGAGGTCTGCGTGATCAGCGGCGAGGAGCTCGGCTCGATGGGCGAGCCCGTCGACTACGTCTATGGCACGCGCCTCGTGCGCTTCTGCTGCAAGAGCTGCGTCAAGTCCTTCGAGAAGGCGCCCGACAAGCAACTCGCGCGCGTCGACGCCGCGCTGATCAAGAAGCAGAAGGCGACCTACCCGTTGCAGGTCTGCGCCGTCAGCGGTGAACCGCTGGGCGACGGCGCCGTCGACTACCTGTACGGCGTCACGCTGGTGCGCCTCTGCTGCAAGGACTGCACCAAGGCGGTCAAGAAGAACCCCGACGCGGTGCTCGCCAAGCTCGCGTCGAAGGAGAACGCCCCCAAGAAGGAGGAGAAGGGCGGCTGAGCGACGGCCGGTCTTTTCCGGGGCGATACGCGAGCGGCGGGGCACCGCGGTGCCGCGCCGCTCGCTGATTTGCGGGATGGACTCGCGCGGACTAGCATCGGAGCCCCGGGCCGAAAGGAGCGCGCCATGCGAACAAGGTTCATCTCACTCGCGCTCGTCTCGCTGGCGATCGCGGGACGCACGCAGGACGTCCAGGAAGCCGAGAAGGCCGGGCTGCCGCTCGCCGAGGAAGACGTCGCCCGAGGGCTGCTCGAGACCTTCGCGGCCGCGCGGGAGGCGCAGGACGCCGTCGAGGTCACCGCCGCCCTCGAGGCGATGCACGGCTACGCCAACCCGGAGTTCCGTGCGCCGGCTCTCGAGGGGCTCGAGTACGGGGCGAGCTCGGTCGACAGGAAGCGCGTGCAGGAGGAGGCGCAGACCTTCGGCATCACGAGCAAGGACGAGAACGCGGAGCGTCTCTCGGACCTCGAGACCGGCGCGCGGATCGCCGGCGCGCGCCTGCTCGGCAACATCCCAGGGAAGGAGTCCGAAGGGCCGCTCTTCAAGACCCTCAAGCAGAAGGACGTGCGCGAGGACCGGCCGCAGCTCGCGGCCGCGGTGATCGACGCGCTGGGGCGCCTGGGCTACGACAAGGCGACCAAGGACGTCCACAAGATCTTCCGCGACTTCTCCGACGTCCACACGGTCCCCGCCGCCGTGCGCTTCTTCGGCCAGACGAAGTGCAAGGACAAGGACATCGTGATGGAGCTCTGCCGGCAGCTCGAGCCGCCCCGTCAGACCTCCGGCTCGCAGCTCCTCACCGGCGCGTTCGCGACCGGCGGCCAGAACGAGCGCTACAAGATCTGGGACGCGAGCCGCAAGAACCTCGTCTGGACGCTGGAGCAGGTCACTGGCCAGAGGTGGAGGGCCGACGACTCCGGGGACGACGAGGACGACGACGAGGGGCCGAGCGAGGCGGAACGCGCGCTCGAGTTCGTCAAGGAGAACGCCCGGGAGCTGGGGCTCAAGTAGCCCATTCGAGCCGCTTCCACGCGGCGAGCTGCGCACCGGGCGTCCGGCGCGCGCCATCGGCAGCCCTCGATCCACCGGCCAGAGGTGGCGAACACGGTCCGTACACGGCCCCCGGACGGACCGTACGGGGCGCCTGGCGCCGGAATCGCAGCAATGCGGCCCTCGCGCTCAAGGCGGGGCTCCGCCGGGCCCGATGCACTTCCCGAATCCCGCCCCAGCGAGCCCAAGGAATCCGATGGTCAAGTCCCAGAGCCTCATGGTCGCCGCCCTCGTCACCGCCGTTGGCGGCGTCGGCTGGGTCTACCAGGACGAACCGGTCCAGACGCGCCCGGCAGTGCCCAAGGTCGCGAACTGCCGGCCCGTCGGCGTGATGGTCAACGCCCCGATCGACATGGGTGGCACGGAGGACGAAGGGATGGAGGACTTCCCCGACCTCGCCTTCGCGGGGACGTTCGAGCAAACGCGGCTCGCGATTCGCCTGGACTACCCGCGCGGCGGCATCGTCGAGCTGCGCGGCGACCACTCCGTGCTCGACAGCTTCCAGGACGACCTGGGCGCCGACCTGCGCAAGGAAGGCGCGCAGTTCGGTCCGTTCGAGATGATGTCGCAGGTCTCCGACGATCGCCGCAGCGTCGTCTTCGTCGTGCCGTCGGACCGCCTCCCCGGTCCGCGCGCCACGCGCCTGACGGCGAGCGGCACCGTCGCGCTCCTCGTGTCGAACAGCAACACCGAGGCTCGGTCGCCGGTCGTGTCGCTCGCCGTGGGCGAGTCGATCGTCGCCGGCCCCTTCACGTTCCGCATCACGCGCGTCGGCGCGTCCGAGTGGAACACGGGCTGGTCGATCACCCTGAGCACGAAGCAGGACCTCGGCGGCGTGCGCGGGTTCGCCCTGATCGAGGCTGACGGCACGCGCGTCGAGCTCTCGCCCTCGATGAGCATCAGCGGCGGCGGCACCTGGTCCCAGACCCTGGAGTGCGAGCGCGAGCTCGAGAGCGGCGCGCTCGTCATCGACTACTGGGAGTCGCCGCGGCTCGCGCAGCTTCCGTTCGAGGTCTCGGCGGGGCTCGGGCTACGGTAGTCCGGGTCACTCAATCGCCGTCGCCGCCCACGTACCCGAGCTCGCGCAGCATGCGCCGCGTCTCTTCCCCGGCCGCGTAGCTCGCGCGCGGGCGCGACGCCAGGTCGGCCTGCACGCGACGCCGCACGAGCTGCACGAGCGAGTCGACGCGTCCGCCCTCCGCGCCCGACGCGTCGCTGCGCTGCGCGGGGTCGGCCGAGAGGTCGAAGAGCAGCGCGTCGCCCGGCGCGGCGAGGCGCTCTTCGCTCTCTGGCGCCCAGACGAGCGTCCAGTCCCCGCGCCGCACGCCGAAGAGCGTCCGCGGCTCCGCGCCGCGCCACCAGCCGCAGGCGGTGCTGAAGAACACGTCGCGGCTGCCCGGATTGGCATCGCCGGCGAGGTCGAGCGACCCCGCCGCGGGCCAGACGACGCCCGCGCGCCCGGCGAGAGTGGGCGCGAGGTGGCGGTTCGAGACCGGCGCGTCGACGCGCCGGCCGGCCGCGACGCCCGGTCCGGCCAGGATCAGCGGCACGCGCACGACCTCGGAGTACAGCGTCTCGCCGTGCCCGAGGAAGCCGTGGTCGAGCAGGTCCTCGCCGTGCTCGCTCGTGAACGCGACCAGCACCTCGTCCTCGATGCCGAGGGCGGCGATGCGCTCGAGGACGCGCCCGACCCAGTGGTCGCCCGTGGCGACGCACGCGTCGTACAGGCCGCGGAACCAGTCGCGGTGCGCGTCGGGCACGACCGCCGCCGCGTCGGGCACGAGCCCCCCGTGGCTGCCGTCGTCCGCCGTGAGGCGCGCGGAGTAGGTCAGGAACGCGTCCGCCTCGAGGCCTTCCGGCGCGCTGCCGGCGAAGCGCGCGCGGTGCTCGTCGAGCGGGCGGTGCGGGTAGTGCGTGTCGACCAGGTGCAGGTACAGGAAGAAGCGCTGGCCCACGTGGGCCGCCATCCAGTCGAGCGCCTGCGGCACGACCTTCTCCGACTTGCGGAACTCGCCGCGCGCCGAGTCGAAGCTGGCGAACCCCTGGTCGAAACCCTTCTCGGGCACGATCAGCGGGCTGCCCGAGAACGCCGCGGTCGCGTAGCCGCGGCCCGAGAGCGCCTCGGCCAGGGTGAACAGCGCCGGGTCGAGGTGGCACGAGCGGTCGCTCGTGACGCCGTGCGCCTCGGGCGCGAGGCCGGTGAGCAGCGACGCGGTCGAGGGCCAGGTCCAGCTCGACGTGGCGTGCGCCGCGAGGAAGACGGTCCCGCGCGCGGCGAGCGCGTCGACGTTCGGCGAGAGCGGGCGCTCGCACCCGTACGTCCCCAGGCGGTCGGCGCGCAGCGTGTCCATCACGATCAGCACGATCGCCGGCGCGTCCGGGCTAGCGCGCTCGCAGTCGCGCTCGAGCCGGCGCTCCAGCCGCAGGCCGGAGAAGCCGATCGGAAGCGGCGCCTCCGAGGTGATCGCACCGTCGCGCCCCACGAGCGCCGTGCGCAGGCGCAGCTCGCTGCCGGCGCGGACGGCGACGCCCTGCTCGTCGCCGAGCGACCACCACTCGGCGTTCTCGGGGTCGAAGCGGCCCATCGCCATCGCCTCGGTCCGGCCGTCGACGAGGACCTCGAAGTCGAAGCGCGAGCCCGGCGGCGGGCGCAACGACGCGAGCGCGCGGTCCATCCCGGCCGCGATGCGCACGCGCAGCTCGCCGCCTCCCGCGTCGGGCACGCGCAGCGTTACCTCGCACGGCGGCGGCATGACCAGGCTCGGACGATCCCCGCCGGCGCGCCGGAAGTCCTCGGTGGGGCAGAGCGTGCCGACGAACGGGCGCCGCTCGGGGTGGCTGTCGAGCACGAGCGGCTCGACGCTCGAGAGCAGGTCGAGCACCGTCTCGGCCAGCTCGACGCGCGGGCGCGGGACGAAGCGGCCCGCGCCGAGCGGCAGCGCGATCCAGAGCGCCGCGAGGAAGAGCGTGCGGCTCCACGCGGCCGGCCGCGCCGCGCTGCGCGCGAGCACGATCCAGAGCGCGAGCGTCGCGACGAGCGCGGCGGCCGCGATCCCGGCCCACGCGGCGCGCCCCAAGTCCGTCGTCCAGCCCGGGGTCCATGCGGCGCGGCCCCCCGGCCAGCCGGCCAGCACGCCGGCGCAGAGGCCGCAGGCGGCGAGGCCGAAGAGCGCGCGCGGCAGGACGGCGAAGAGCGCCACGGCGAGCGCCGCGGCGCCGCCGGCGCGCGCGAGGACCTCGGGCAGCGCCGCCTCGAGCCGCCACAGGGCGAGCGGCGCCACGACGCCGTGCGCGTGGCGGTCGATCGCGAAGATGAGCGCCAGGCGGGCGAGCGCCAGCCCGAGCCCCGCCGCGAGGCTCCACGAGAGCCACGCCGTCCACGTCAGGCGTGCGGGCATCCCGGGGATGGTAGTGGAGCGACGGGAGGGTCCGGCCGCGAAAACAGCGCTCTCCATGGCAACGGTTCCGCGTGGCGTCTCGTACCCGGGAGCGGCACCGGCCGCGGTGTGGTAGACATGGTCCCTCTCCCAAGGAGGTTTCGATGAAGCTCGCCGCCCTCGCCATCGCGCTTGCCGCGGCGCTCGCCGTCGCGCTCGTCTGGACCTTGCGCGGGGACCGGGCCCCCGAGGCCTTGCGCGCCGAGCTCGCGCCGGCCGGATCGACGGAGCCGCCGAGCGCCGTCGAGCTCGTCGACGCGCCGCGGGGGCTCGAGCCGACCGCGGCCGCGGAAGACGATTCCCCGCTCGAGGCCGCGGCCGTCGCGAGCACGCGCCGCGAGGTCCCGCCCGAGGAGCACGCGGCCGTGAGCGACCTCGCCGGACGCTTCGAGATCGCGGGCATCGAGCCGCAGGCGGCGCGCCTGTTGCTCACGACCGATGGCTCGGTGCACCTGCGCAACGTGCAGCTCGTCGCGAGCCGCGTCCGCCTCTGGTCGGAGGGCAGCGAGACGCTCGTCTGGACGACCGAGAGCGAGCCCGCGGTCCCGGACGGGATCCACACGAGCTACCACGACGACGGCAAGAAGTCGGCCGAGGGCGAGATGCGCAACGGCAAGCGCGTGGGCCTCTGGACCGAGTGGTACGAGAACGGCGAGCGCAAGGCCGAGGGCGACTACTTCCACGGCGCGATGCACGGCTTCTGGACCCACTGGCACGAGAACGGCGAGGTCCAGAGCCTCGGGGAGCGGCTCTACGGCGAGAAGGAAGGCCTGTGGAAGGAGTTCCACGAGGACGGCGCGCGCAAGCTCGCGGGCATGTACCGCGGCGGCAAGCCGGAGGGCGGCTTCACCGAGTGGTACCCGGACGGCCGGAAGAAGGCCGAGGGCGACTACGCGGACGGCCTCGAGGAAGGTCCGTGGACGCGCTGGCACGAGAACGGCGAGCGCCAGGCGCGCGGGCGCTACCGCTACGGCAAGAAGGACGGGCCGTGGAGGTTCTGGAACGACGCCGGCGAGCTCGACCTCGAGAGCAGCGGCGACTACGCGGACGACGCGAAGCTCGAGGACTGATAGCGTGAGCAAGAATCCCACGCCAGCCGAGAGCCAGCCGGACGCGCCGTGGCTAGTGGTCCGAGTCGGTAATCCGGGGCATTCTCCCGAGCCATCCTGCGTTCGCCGCAAGGCGCTGCGACGACGCGTGTTGGCGGAGGAACAC
>Ga0302046_10000382_pt1 | contig 45514 bp, 46 predicted proteins | sample RVTome_11_FD_200261 | JGI IMG/M metagenome (GOLD analysis project Ga0302046, IMG submission 200261) | Soil microbial communities from uranium-contaminated site in the Upper Colorado River Basin, Wyoming, United States - RVT147D111 (version 2) ...
ACTTCTACCGCATCTCATCGGGCGGCTTCGTCGCCACCCGCAAGATGACGCTGATGAAGTAGCACCACACATCACCGCGTACGACAACACAACCCCCTGCCCCGTGATCTCACACGGGGCAGGGGGATTACTATTTGTAGGACGAACATTGACAAGTTCGAGGACGGTTCCACGCGGGGAGCAATTGTTGCCCGCTTCACACTTTCGACAAATCCTCAATCAGCAAACTGCACTTGCCGTCAAAGGATCGCCCGCGTAACCCACGCACGCGTCGGCGGTTGGCGGTCACCGATCGCAACGCTCAGTTCTGCGGGCATCATCCTCCGCAAGTCAGGACGCGACCGCGAGCATAGCGAGAGCCGAAATACCGCAACTCATCTTGGAATCCGTGACCTCAGAGAAAGCCCGTGGTGCCGTCACCGGCACCGACACCACGGGCCTTCGCCCAGTGAAGTTCTCGCTACTCGATCATCCAGACGTACGCCTACAGCGCACAAGTATCGCAGTTGACCATCCCCGGGTGCGAGCACATCGATCTCCCTCGTAGTGGTCTGCCGACGCCACAGCGCCAGTCGGACGACGTGAGAGAACCGACCTCAATTGCGTCGGGATGACGAACGTGTTCGACGTGGTCGAGTTCGTCGACATCAGCGCTTCCGTGAGGGGTGTCGCGACTCGATCACGTGCATGTCCTGTCGCGCCGCGCCTCGAGAAGTCATTCAATCCTCAGAGCTAAGCCCTATTTCAATCCTCCGAGTGATGCACGATGATTGATGTCTGCGCGTAATATAGATCAGAGTATAGATCGTGCTGGCATTATGACACTATCAGGAGGCACCATGAAGACGCAGGGAATCGGTTTCGCAAGTGTATCAGGCAGATGTTCCCACCGGAACATCTTAGTCGGGATAACGCTGTTGCCCAGGATACGTCTGGGCTTCGTCGGCGGGATCCTGGCGTCAGCTTTACTACTACTGGCCGGCTCCATGGCCGGATGCTGTAATCCTGCGGGTGGCGACCTTCGCACCGAGATTGGAAACGTCCGTTCTCGGCAAGGAAACGCCCAGTCTCAGGCAACCACTCCCCCGGGAGGCGAACAGGACGTCTCGTTCACCGTTCAAGCTCCGAAGCTCGTTCCGATTCAACGCAAAGTCAGGGAGACATTCCCGCTTCGCAATTATGTCTTTTTCGATGAAGGGTCGCCCGACATACCGAAGCGCTATGTAGCGCTGACGAACGCCCAAGCGACGGGCTTTACCGAAGGACAACTGCAGGAGATCGTGCCTGCGAACATGATCGGCCGCTCAAAACGACAATTGACAGTGTACCACAATATCTTGAACATCCTCGGCGATCGCATGAGAGCAAACCCCGGGACGACGGTGTCGTTGAGCGGAGCGACGGGAAATGGACCAGAGGACGGACGGGTATTGGCGGAATCGATCAAGAGTTATCTACGGGACGCATTTGGTATTGATGGCAACAGAATCACGACCGAAGGGCGTGATAAGCCGCGGATCCCATCGGAGCAGCCCGGCGGCACACGAGAGCTGACTCTTCTGCGCGCGGAAGACCGTCGTGTCGACATCGAGAGCAAATCGCCTGAGCTGTTGATGCAGGTCGGGGGCCCGGCCGACGTCCTGAAGCCCGTCTACATCTATACTGTGCAGGATGACCCGCTTGACGGCCATGTACTCTTCCATGTTTCGGGAGCCAAAGAAGTCCTCTCGTCGTGGTCCCTGGAAATCACAGACGAACGGGGAGATGTTCAGCATTTCGGACCGTTCACACGGGAGCGTGAAGGCATCCCGGGGCAATCGATCCTGGGAGCCCGGCCCGAGGGCAACTTCAAGGTCGTCATGCTCGGAACATCCAAGAGCGGGCATCAGGTCAACAAGGACGGCACAGTCTACCTGGCCCGTCGGAATGAACCGATTCCGGAGGGATTGCGATTCAGCATCCTGTTTGAATTCGACAAATCGAAGACAGTCGCAACCTATGAAACCTTCCTCGCCGAGATGGTCGTGCCACTGATTCCCGAGGACGGAACTGTCTATATCCACGGCCACACCGATATCATCGGAGACGTCGATTATAACCATACGTTGTCCCACGATCGCGCCCAGGACGCCCACAGGGTCATTGGCGGCAAACTCTCGGACGCCGCCATGCGCGGTATCACATTTGATACCTTTGGGTTCGGCGAAGATGTCGGTTATGCGCCTTTTGACAATGATCTCCCGGAGGAACGCTTCTATAACCGGACGGTCATCATCGATTTCGTACCGGGTAGTTAGCAGTTGTTGGTGGACGTAACCCAGCGTTAGAAAGAAAGCTTCTTGCCGCCGGGTCAGGGTGCCACGGGTCTGAAGTCCCGTGGCACCCTCTTTTCAGCTCCGCACTCGCCGGAGATGGCCGCCATTTTTTTCTTGCCCTCTAATCGACCGTTACATATCCTTTCCATAGGGGAGTTCAGAACTTGAACCGCCGTCAGACATATGGGCCTCAACGGTGAGGCGTGTCAGACGACGGTTTTGTATTTGTGAGTTGGTGGAGGTTAATTGCCATGGCGGCAATCAAAGTATTGTTGATTGAAGACAATCGTCTTCTGCGTGACGGTGCGACAGCGATACTTAATGCTCAATCCGACATCCAGGCAATTTCGGTAGGCGGCACCAACGGCGACGCGCTGGCGAAGGCGCGGGCGTTTAAGCCACACGTTGTCCTTCTGGATCTCGGCCTGAGGAATATGAACAGCATGAGGATCGTTCAATCGATGCGCAAGGATTTCCCAAAGACAGAAGTGATCGTTATGGATCTGATCCCGGCGCACGCTGACGTCGCAGAATTCGTTAAGGAGGGAGTCGCGGGCTTTATTCTCAAAGACGCCACCCTCAAAGACTTCCTTCGCACCATCCGCACCGTCGCCAAGGGGAACAAGGTACTTCCACCGACCTTGACCGAGTCGCTCTTCTCTCAGATTGTCGAGTACGCCATCCGGAGTGGGAAAGTTGACCAGATCGTGCAATCAGTCCGCATGACCAAGCGCGAGCAGGAGGTGATCGATCTGATTGCTCAGGGGCGCAGCAACAAGGAGATCGCAGGGGAATTGTTCATCGCCGTCCACACAGTCAAGAGCCATGTCCACAACATCCTCGAAAAACTCGCTCTACACACGCGACTCGAGCTTGCCCACCATGTTTTTAAGCGTGGCGAAGCAAAGGAAGCCGCCTAAGGCAGTTCTTCACGCCAGCCCGTCATACACCAAGAGAACTGCCCCCTTTTCGCCTCTTTGAGCGAGCATTCCCCGAATCGCCCATCCGTATACCTTTAGGATTGAACCACCAAAGGTGCATGTTGGCGCGCCGGGAGTTCGGCTCAGTGAGTGATAGATCGTCAGAGTCGGTGCGGACGGTCCCCCAGAGACGTCGCAGATGACTGGACTAAAAGCGAGAGGTCTTATGAAATGTGTCGGTACGCAGTTTGGACGCAGAGCAGCCTTGTCGGCCGTGGGCGTCGCCGCAGTGGCGATGGCGGGATGTGCGTCTTCGGGGCTCGTAAATGTCTGGATGGACCCGCAGTACTCCGGGAAACCGATGATGAACATCCTCGTGGTCGCGATGAAGCCCGATGTTGCCAAGCGTCGCCTGTGGGAGGATGCGTTAGCTGATGCTCTCCGCCAGCGGAGCGTCACTGCGACTCCATCCTATCAGCTCTTTCCGGAAGAGCTACCCGACACCAATGGGATAATCGCGGCAGTGCACGACAACAGCTACGACGGCTGCATCGCAACTGTCCAGCTGCCATCGGAATACCTGGAGCAGGACGTCCCGGGATACACCAGCGATTCACTTGTCGTTCGCTACAGCCCATGGTCGAACCGGTATTACAACTACTACCAACAAGTTTACACGCCCGGCTACACGGAAGTGCATACTGTTATCAGGCACAAGATAGAGGTGTGGAACACGACGGGTGATGGTGCCCTGGTGTGGACTGCGACCAGTGAAGTGCTTGACCCGATTTCGGGCGACGCGGTCAATCAGCGAAACCGCGGCATCGACGAGATAATTGATGAGCTGACAAAACACGGAGTAATCCCCGAGAAGTAGTGGTTGCGGGGTCGGCATTGCCTCCCGGCCCAGTTGCCTCAGAGCCGCTCGTACTCGGCAGCACGTCCACCAACATTCCCGAGAAACACCCTCATCGTACGCGACTCGGGCTCGCTCACCACGTATTCAAAGGTGACAAAGCAAAGGAAGCCGCCTTAGGCAGTTCTTCTCGCGAGCCAGCCCTACACCAAGAGAACTACCCCCTTTTCGCTCCTTCGAGCGAGCATTTTTCAAATCGCCCACACGTATTAGTGTTCAGACGGGGCACAGACCAGCGTGTCAGCGTGGATGGCGCGATACTTCCGCGAACACCGAGTCTGTCACAATTGTAAACGCCGGCAGTGGAGACCGTCCGATCCCGCGGCGTGAGCGGGGACGTCCCGCCAGAGAACGAGATTCAGTAACCGGAAGCAGGTATTGGACTCAGACTAAGGAGCACTCACCATGGGAAAGACGTTCGACAAAGCGAAACTTCACGACGCGCTGGGATTGCTCAACGAGGCGGCAGCCGAAGAGCAATCGGAGCTTCAAGCCATGATCGGCGATCGCTACAACACATTGAAGGAGTTTGTCGGGCAACTCGGCGCCAACGTGCAACGAGAGGTGAGCGGTGCATACAAAGCGGGAGAAACAAAGGTCTGCGCGGCTGCTTCTGAAGTCGACAACCATGTACACGCAAACCCGTGGGCATACATCGGCGGCAGTGCGGCTCTCGGCCTGCTGGTCGGTTTTCTCATGGCGCGGGGCCGGAAATAGCGATCTCACACTTCGAGCGAAGGACGCCACAACGTGAACAAACTTCTTGGTCGAGTACTGGACATGGCTTTCAGCGCATTGGTCGAGCCCTCCCTACGGCGGGCCAAGATCCACGCGGCAGTTTACTACGTGGAAGCGGTACGGACCGCGCGGAAGGCCACGATGGTCTTCGGTGCTTTGGCGTTCTGCCTCGTGATCATGGCCAGCGGTGCGATTCTGATTCCGTTGGCGCTCTGCCTGTTCATGCCGTGGCAGCCGGATACGAAGGCGTGGGTGGCTTGTACCGTTGGCACGGTCTACCTCTTGGTACCCCTCATCGTGGGGATTGTACTGATGTCAGAGAGGCATTGGATGCGTATGACTCGGGCGGACGGACTGGTCAGGGACGTGTTGAACTAACACTGATTCAGGAAAGGTGACCTATGAACATTAGGCATTCTCAGAACAGAACATGTCGACCACACGCTGCTATGTTGCGCAACGGCGCCATCAGTGCGGCGATTGCGCACCTGTCGGCGCCACTCAGGTGGATCATGATACTTGGAGAGCGAAGCGGTCTCTCAACCGGAGAAATCGCCCAGCTTGCCGGAGTCAGTCTTGAAGACGTCCAACGAATGCAAGGCCGGGGACGCGCGCTCATTCAGAAGGAGCTTCTGATGCGCGTGTGTCAGGGCCCCGCGTAAGAACCGTGGCCATCGGGCCATATAGGAGGCAACATGCTGTGGACAGTGGCAGTCATTCTACTGGTGATGTGGGCGCTGGGTATGCTCAGCGGTTACACGATGAGTGGGTTTCTTCACGTTATGCTGGTGGTCGCAATCGTGGCCGTGCTGTTCCGGCTAATCTCCGGACGGCGCGTCGCATGACGGCGCCCCCCTGGCTGTCGGGGTCCATATAGTGTTCGCGAGGCGGAAAAGCTTTCCTCATGGCCACCCAGTCTGGGACCCGAGCGAATATCTAAGCAATGTTGATGGGGAGGATAGATGAGTACAGTGCACATATCGGCACGAGACCGTGGACGATTGAAGACGTGGGCGCGCGACCGAGGCGCAGGTACCTGGATATTCTGCGCGCTCCTGTTGCTCTGGTCGCCGATCATCATCGTGAGCATGACGAGTTGCGCGAGCAATCTTGCCACCGGCGAACGCCATCTCAATCTGGTCAGCGAGGCGCAGGAAATCGCGATGGGGCGAGAAGCGGATGCGCAGATCATCGCCACACTCGGTCTCTATCCGGACTCGGCGCTGCAGCGTTATGTGCAGGATTTGGGCGCCTCACTCGCAGAAAACTCGGAACGGCCCGATCTGCCGTGGACATTCCGCGTCGTCGATGATCCGGTGGTCAACGCATTCGCCTTGCCCGGCGGGTTCATCTATGTCACACGCGGGCTGATGTCCTACGTCTTGAATGAGGCGCAACTGGCGGCGGTCATCGGACACGAGATCGGCCATGTGACGGCCCAGCACGCAGTCCACCGCATGTCGGAACAGCAGTTGACACAGCTTGGCGTGGCTGCCGGCATGATGATCAAACCTGACCTTCAGAGGTACGGCGACTACGTCAACGCGGCCCTGGGACTGCTATCGCTGAAATTCAGCCGCGACGATGAAACGCAGGCGGACCACCTCGGGCTTCGGTACATGGTGCGCGACGATAAAGACCCGCGTGAAATGATTGATGTCTTTGAGATGCTCAGCCGTGTCACCGCGGCGGGAGGCGGCCGAGTGCCCGAATGGCTGGCCACGCACCCGAACCCCGAGAACCGCGGTGGACAGATTCAGAAGGAACTGGATACGCTCACCATCAACCCGGCAACGATGGTGGTCAATCAGAACGGGTATCTGCGCCTGCTCGAGGGTGTAGTTTTTGGCCAGAATCCTCGTGAGGGGTTCTTTGAAGACAACCACTTCTACCATCCTGAATTCGAATTCGAATTCTCGTTCCCGGCGAATTGGCAGACCGCCAATCTCAAGGAAGGAGTTGTCGGCATCAGCGACAATCAGGAAGCGGTGGTACAGCTCACGTTGAGCGATGCCCCTTCGGCCGCGGAGGCGGCACGCGAGTTCCTCCAACAAGATGGCGTGCGGGGTGAACGCCAGGAGACCGCGAGCATCAATGGTCTCCCAACGGTCTCGGCGCGATTTCGCGCGCAGGACGGAGAACAGTCTTTGCGCGGCCGCGCGACATTTGTCGATCTGGAGGGCAACACCTATCAGTTGCTCGGCTATGCCGCCGAAGAACTCTGGCCGAGGTACGAGAGCATCTCCACGAGCTCCTTGCGGAGTTTTCGACACCTCACGGACCCCGCGATCCTGCGAATGCAACCGATGCGGCTGTCAATCCTCACCGTCAGCCAACGTGTGTCTTTGGAGCAATTGGCACGGCAGGAGCGCTCCCCGATCCTGCTTGAAACATTGGCGCTCATCAACCAAGTCGAGACGGACGCGCAGTACAATGCGGGCGATCGCGTCAAGCTCGTGATAGGAGAAATGCTGGTTTTCCAATCCGCGAATTAGATCATCGCGGTGGCTGACCGAGTTGGTACCTGATCACATGTGAATACGAGGCTGTCTGCGAGCGGCCCGATTGCCGCGCAGGGTTGGCTTCGAACTCATCCCTTTACGGGATACGGAGGTAAGTGTAATGAAGAAGACTCTAACGATTACTGTCTGGGCGGCTGCGCTGACGCTGGCGTTTGCGCCCGTGATGACGCACGCGGATATGGACAATCCGGGCAGCAAGGTCGGATTCCGGGGTTGGGGACCGCGCGCCGGCGTGACATTTGGTCCCGACCAGGCGCTCTTTGGAGCACACATGGACTTCGGAAACTTCGCCGATCACATCCGCTTTCAGCCAAACGTTGATATCGGATTCAGCGATGGATTCACACTCTTCTCGGCCAATGCCGATGCGGCATACCGCTTCGCATCGAACTGGGACGTGTGGTCGCCGTACCTCGGCGGCGGTATTGGAGCCCACCATGTCAGCGCCAATAATGGTGGAGGCAATGGATCGAGCACCAAGTTCGGCGCCAGCATACTCGGAGGTATCGAGAAGGGTCTCGCCAATGGTCATCGCTTCTTCGTTGAAGCAAAACTGGGTCTGGCAGATTCCCCGGACATGAAGGCCATTGTTGGATGGACGTTCTATCATTAGGAGAGGCGCCTTGAGCCAGCGTTCATGGCTGCAGCGGCTCAGCGCGAAAGGAACAATCGAATGAATACACTTGCAATTGCACTGGTGATCCTCGGAATCAGCGCGCTCGGCTACGGGATATTTGGTTTCTTCGACAGCCGAACCACGATTGAGATGGGCTCGATGAGCGCATCGATCACAGAAGACGGGGCAACTCCGATGGCGGCGCTGGTCATCGGGGGGATCGCTCTGGTTAGCGGCCTTGTTCTCCTCTCAAATGAAAGGCGCCGCGCGTAAAGCGCTCATGATGCCGGGTGCCGGGGACGACCGCAATTAAGCGACCCGGTGAAGAATGAATTTTGGATCGCATTGCGAAACCGCAGACTCTTCACTAACTGATCTCGGACAATCCAGCGCACCCGGGTCAGCCGGAAGCCGAAGCGGATTCGATGGCCCTCCGGGCCAACGGGCTGGGGACGCCGTTCCGTCCCCGAAAGCAAAAGGATGTGTGCTATGAATGAATGTACCTTCAACTTGTTTAGCGATGCCAGGGCTCTTGGTGTCATCTCGCCGCAAGGCAATGCCGATCGTCCGATCATGCTCGCGGCGATGCGCACCCGGACCGGAAAGAATCTCGCTTTGGGGACTATGGTCTCTCTGTTCGCGACAGTGAGTCTGTTCGGTTGTCAGTCAGCGGAGGACCAGGCGCTCGCCGCTGAGACGGCGAAGGCAAAGTCGACGAACACATCAACCCCCAAGTCGAGCTGGCCGAAGATGCTGACAATCCCGTCCGGGTCGACCCTGCTGGTGTCGCTGGACACGCCGATGCGCACTGATCGTGAAAAGACCGGCGACAGCTTCAAAGCGCGGCTGGTCGATGCCGTGCGCGTGGACGAAATGACAGTCCTGCCCGCAGGCACGGAGGTCCGCGGCCGGCTGACCCTCGTGGAAGAGCCGCATCGCACCACGGGCAAAGCGCAAATGACGTTGGTATTCGATCAGGTTGTGGATCCGGCGGGTAAGTATCACGCGGTTTCCACATCGCCGATCATGCTTGTTGCCAAAGGCGATCAGATCAGTGACGAGGAGAAAGTGGCAGCGGGTGCAGTAATCGGCGGCGTGATTGGCGCGTTGGCGAGTGACAAGCAACGGGCAAAAGGCGCAGCGGTCGGAGCGGCTGCGGGCGCAGCCGCCGGAGGCGCCGTCGCGTTGGCCACCAAGGGCGGACAGCTTGACCTGCCGGCGGGCCAACGGTTCGCGGTCGAATTGAATGAACCGCTCAGGTTATCTGTCAGCCAGCTTACCGCCAGCAGATAGTCCTGCTCTTTACGGGGGGTGTTCCATGTGGGCGCCGCGATTGCAACGCGGCGCCCTTTTTGTTGATCGTAATCCAACCGATTAGGCAGCCGCGATGATCCACCGGCTGTTCATAAGGTCGAATCCCTGACAGTTCGAATACCCGTGTGAATTGACGTCACTCCTCCGCAGCTTTCGGCCGAATACCGGCACGGAACCTAAGCGCAGTATGAGAACTCATGGACGAGAGCGTCATGCTCATTGACAGCGGTGATGTCGGGCTATACATGATGTCTGACGCCCAACGGGAAAATCATGTCAGTGTGATCAAGCGTGGCTTCCCAGATCATGACGGCTGCTAGTTCGGGACAGTCAGTGCAGCCCCCCTGCACGCGCGGTCTGGATTGAACACAGGGTTGGGTAGCGTCCATCAGGGGACAACGCGAGTAACAGCCAACAAGACTCGATGACGGTTACACCCGGACACGCATTTTCTCGAATCTCGAATCCTCCCACGTCAAACCGCTTCGCGAAGCCATTGCCTGAGAGCAACGGCCTTCGATCGAGTTTCAGAAGAGTTACACCCGGGGACCTGTCGCGCTGCAAGCTGCTTTCCTGAGTGGGCACGCGACTCCCCGACCTATGCAAATACGCCAAATCGCGATGGCTTTGATCTTCACAGGGCTCCGAGTCTGGGGGAAAGCGACCGGACGAGTAGGAATCAGTCCACCCCCGAAGAAGGAGTGAACGGTGGAGCAGGTCATTGCGAGGCAGTACGAGACGGCTTGTGCATTCTGAATTCAATTCGCGCTTTACCGCAGTCGCAGGTCACAGTTTTGACCATGGAGCGAACGAGTGTCGATCTTTCTCCCGAATGGAGCACCCCACACACCGCCTCAAACTCTTCGAGCGCTGCGGTCACGCCGTCGAGGTCGATGGATTGGTCGCGGAGTGTTGACGTCTGCGCGTCGATCTCCTGCAGTCGATCGTCAACATCAGCGGCCTGCCGTTCCGATTCCGCCATTTGAGCTCAGATTCAAGGCGGTTTAGTTGCTCTCGTGGCTGCCGAATCGATTCCTCGAACACCTCACGGATCAAGTCAGGATCGCGCGCCAGCATGCGTATCTGCTCGACTACAAAGTCCTCAATCTCCCGTGCCGGCAGCGAGCGAGTCGCACACGCCTGTGACCCCTGTTTCTGGTAGGTCGTGCAGGTGTAGTAGCAACCGTGCAAGATAACATCACGTGTAGTGTGGCATAGCTACGTCGACTGCGGTCGCACGCTCATGACTGCAATTTTGCCAAACGTGCCTTCGCGTCGTCGATCTCCGGAATTCCGGGATCGGCGTCTTTCCAGATGTCCAGGAAGGTCTTGTACTGTTTTGCGGCTTTATAGTTCTGACCAGACAACTCGTACGCCTGGCCGAGCAAATAGTGGCAACGGACACTGTAATACGACACATATGCTCTGGCTTCATCGAAGTCGTTGACGCAGCTTTCCAGTGTCTTGATGGCATTCTGTGCGTCGCCGATGCTTAAGTACGCAGCGCCAAAAGAGGACGCATCATCATGGCCACGGCTCGGTAGATAGGTCTGCTCAAACGCGCGGCAGGCGGCCCGGGCATCGTCATGAATCCGAAGCGCCTCGTAAGCCGCAACCCAGTTCAAGTAGTTTGTCCAGCCAGTCGTGTCCTTGAGAGACAGGATGTCGTTTCGAAGACTGTCTACGACCGCTTCTGCCTCGTGCTTATCTCCGGCGCGGGCAAGGATCAGTGCGAGGTTTAACCGGTCGGTATTGATAGGTTCCGAAAGTAGGCGGTCTCTGGCTTCGACCACCTGGCGTGCAACCCGGACAGATTGTGGCCACTCGCCATTCGCGATATGCAGCATTCGTCGTAGCTGGAGCTTGCTGAGATTCCACTGACCGTCATATCCTTCCATTCCATCTGCCGCTATCGCATCATCGAGCAATTTGCCGGCCTGCTTAAACCTCCCCCGGTATGCGTCTACAATAAACAGATGGCCACGTCCTTTGGAGCGTGTGACACGGTCACTGCTTTGCGCCAACCTTTGAAAAATGCTGTCGGCACTCCGGTCATCGCCAGTGAACAAGTACATAAAGGCCAATTTGATATCGTTCCCAAATTCCGGATTAATCTCCAATGCGCGACGGTACTGTACGAGCGCGCCCGCGGCGTCTCCTGAGTATGCCAGCAAGTCGCCGCGCGAATCGTAGGGGTTGGCATCGTTCGGCAACAACTCCGCATACCGCTCGATGGCCCACTGGGAGCGATCCAATTGCCCGACCGTCTCACACGAGTATGCGAGTTGATTGTAGGCGTCGGCAAACTGCGGGTTGATCTGGATTATTCTTTCAGCAGCTGCGACGGCTTCGAGATCGCGTTGTGTAGCACGGCAAATAAAGATCTTGTTCCAAAGTCCCTCGACGTCGTTCGGCCAGCGGTCCAGCAGCTGAGTAATTGCCGCCAACGCCATTCCCCGTTCACCGCGGTTGAAATGAGCCGAGAACTTGATCATCAGCCGTTCTTTCTCGCTTGCGTGATCGGCGTACATTTCACTTTTTTTGATCCACATTTCGCGCTGACTCTGCTCAATATCGCCCTGGATATTGGGGAGGTTCGCCAATTGGTAGTATGCCATGGCGAATGTCGAATCATACGAGAGCGCCTTCTCAAAGCTCGCCCGTGCCTCCTTGCTGTAGAAGCGCAAGTAATAGTCCATTCCCTCCGTGTAGTACCGATAGGCCTCCGGTGAACGGGTGGTGACCTCGCCGAGGGGCTTTGTCGATTCAGACGATGCCTGCGCTGGTAGCGCCAGATTGCCACGGATCGCACGCCCCATACGATCTGCTACGGCGAAGATATCCTCCGCTGGTTCACCAGAGATTTTTTGAGTGGTGATCAGTTTGCCGGTGCCAACCTCCGAAACTTCCGCTGTCAACACGATTCGCGGAGACGATTGCAATATCTCTCCGGTGACCATCCAACGAACTCCAGCCTTTCGCGCCACCTGGCTGGCCGTCGTACGATCCACTAATCTATCCTCTCCCTTGCCGAGCTGTGAGAGGATGTCATAAAGGCGTTGACGGCTCGTTACTTGCAGGTATTGCGATTCAGACAGCCCCGTGATCAGCAAACTCGTGATCATCTGCCCCATCTTGTCCGAATCCGACGGGTCAGCCACGTTGTCGAAATAAAGAACCGCCAGCGAATTGTCATTCGCTGCCGCTTTCTGCTCAGGTGCGACCTCGAACTTAAAGGGTCTGAGAATCAAGATGACCAGCGTGAGGACGAGGATGGCAGACCCCGCCAACCCCGGCTTGAGATATGATTTCTTGGGTGCTACGTTCATGGTACGTGAAAGCATTGACGGCTGCGACCCTTCGATCTCGCGGCGAACACGCTTCAATTCCGCGAGCATATCTGCAGCCGACTGGTATCGTGTCGAGGGGTCCTTCTCGAGAGAGCGTGCAACAATCTGTTCGAGGCCCGGGTGAACGCCCGCCTTGTAACGCTGAAGCGGCTCGGGAATCTCGTTGGTGATCGCGTAGGAGATGGCTGCCTCATGCTCGCCGCCAAACGGACGACGGCGGGCGATCATTTCGTAGAGAACAACTCCCAAGGAAAACAGATCGGAGCGCGGGTCGGTCTTCTTTCCCTGAATCTGCTCGGGTGCCATGTACGCGGCCGTCCCGACAGTAGTGCCTTCCTTCGTCAACTGCGTTGCGCCCCGCCAAGTTGCCAACCCAAAGTCGGTGATCTTCACTTGCCCTTTGGGTGTCACCAGAATGTTAGCGGGTTTGATGTCGCGATGAACCACTCCCTGCTCGTGCGCAGTTGCGAGACCGTCGCAAATCTGGAGGCCGATACGCAGGATCTGATCGATCGGCAACTCTTCCGCTAAATCCAGAATCTCACGCAGCGAGCGCCCCTCGACGTACTCCATTACGATAAAATCGCGGCCCTCGGCAGAAGCAACCGAATAGACGGTGAGAATATTCTTGTGATTGAGCTTCGATGCTGCTTTCGCTTCGCGAATGAGACGTTCGCGCGCTTCATGGTCTTTTTGTAGCGAAGCAGGCAGAAACTTCAATGCAACCTGGCGGTCGAGGGTGGAATCGGTGGCAAGAAAGACCTCACCCATGCCACCCTCGCCGAGCTTGGAAGTGATCTTATAGTGCGCGATGGTCTGACCGATCATGGGATTTATCGGGACAAGAATCGATTCAAGGACACAAGATAGACTCTGGCTTGAAATGGCACTATGGCGAAGTTTGAAGGATCTGAAGCCAGATGGGAACGCTACGGAGCGATGCGAACCGCTCGCCACAGCGCGTCTCGCTCACTCGAGCGTAGATCTCCGTCGTCGTAATCTGCCGGTGCCCCAGCGCCCGCTGGACCAAGTACCGCTCGAACGCTTGACCACTTACGGCGTCTGCCGCTCCAGTTTCTTCTCCAACGCCTCGATGCGCTTCTGCTGATCCTTCATCCCTTCGATGAGCAAAGTCACGAGCTACAGACGGGCCCAGTTCTGCCGTCCGCCCAAGATCTCTGCTTGACGCTAAAACTGCATTATCGCTGCCCGAAAGGTTCCCAATGCCGGATTTACCGCTCCCCCTGAAAGGTTATTGAAACGAATGGTCACCGTATTGGCAACTGAAACCCACGCGGTATAGATAGCCCCAGCAGTCATCGTGCCGTCTGGAGCTCCGATAGCTACCATATCGCCGATAGCCGCTCCGGTTACGGTCAGGGTCAGGTCCGAAAAAGCCAACGATGCTGTGCTAGGAAAGTTGAGTGCGGCCGACGCGCTCAGCACTTTGACAATTGGCGTTCCGCTTCCGATGGCCACGCTTCCATTCACATCCAGACTCGCGGTCGGGCTGTTGGTGCCGATACCCACTCCGCCCTGGGCGCGGATTAAGAATTGATTGTCAGCAGTGGAAGCAAAATCAGCAAATACATTGTCTCCCCAAACGAAAGTTCCGTGGTGATCGGCTTTGGCTTGGAGCCCGGCGGCAAAGGAATAGTCGCCAGCCGCTGTGTTGTGGCCACCGCCAGGGACCGTGGCGACAAACCCGCTCGCCGTGTTGACGTCACCGCCCCCGACCGTAGCACCATCACCGCTTGCCGTGTTGACGTCGCCGCCGCCAACTGTGGCACCAAAGCCGCCAGCGGTATTGCTGACACCCCCGCCGATCGTGGATAGATCCCCGCTTGCGACATTGCCGATGCCGATAAATGGAATGACTTGGCCGCCGCCGCCGATCGTGGCGGCACGGCCACTGGCGGTGTTGGCACCACCACCACCGACCGTAGCGGAGTTACCGCTGGCGATGTTGGCTCGCCCACCACTGATGACAGAATGGTCTCCGAACGCCAAGTTGGAATCACTAACGTCGGCACCACCGCCACCGCCCACTACCGAGAATTCGCCGCGGGCCCTATTGAAGATGCCGCCGCCGACCGTGGAAGCAACCCCGCTGGCGGTATTGGTGGAGCCGCCGCCGACCGTGGCGCGACTGCTGTTGGCGGTGTTGGCTTGTCCGCCGCCAACCGTCGCATCCTGCGCACTGGCGAGATTATCCCGACCACCACCCACCGATGACCCGACCCCAGTTGCGTCATTCCCTTCACCACCACCAACAGTCGCCGCGAAACTGCCCGCCGCATTGCCCGTGCCGCCACCGACAGTTGAATGACTCCCTGATGCCACGTGGCTGAACCCGCCGGCTACAGTGGCGCCTGTGCCACTGGCACTATTAGCTCGCCCTCCCCCTACTGTCGAATAATAAACCGACGCGGAATTGGAGTCCTCAGGGAGTGGGCCTCCGCCGCCGGCGACCGTGGAATAGGTTGCGCGCGCATGATTGTAGCCCCCACCACCGACAACGGCGCCTTCCTCCGTTGCTGTATTGAGAATACCGCCATCGACGACCGACCAAGTGCCGGATGACACATTGTAAAGTCCACCACCTACAGCCGAATATGTATTCGACGACGTGTTGCTCGCGCCACCGCTCACGCCTGACGCAAATCCCGACGCCGTGTTTTGCTGCCCGCCGGAGATGACACTGGATTCTCCCGTCGCATTGTTGAGCGCTCCTCCGCCGACTGCCGAATAATTGCCGGTTACTTGATTGTCCACTCCCGCAACGAAGGCGTCCGCGCCAGTGTTCGTGTGGCCCGAACCAATGGAGACTTTGCTGGTGATGTTGCCACCGGATGCGCCGTCCACTGTCGCCGGGCGAAACGCATAGGCCACAGTCGTAATACGTGTCCGCGGAAGCATATCCGACAGGTCGGGACTGACTTTGGTTCCTAACCAACGCTCCGCTCCGGAGAAAACTCCGTCCGTCAGAGGCGTCACCGTGCCCAGCAGGACATTAAATAGTCCCTCAGAATCTGTCGTAACCGCCTGGACTTCCGTCCACAGAGCTGTATTCGTGGCAGAAGCGTCGTCGTAAATCGAGAACGTGAGACTAAACGGCCCGCCGACTTGCGGTACACCTGAACCGTCAGTGAGAATCCCCTGGTAGTTCATCAGGGACGGCGTCGAGGCAACGGCGGATTGTGAAACGGTGAGTAAGCACAGGGCTACGATCACTCCTGCGAAGCGGCGAGTCATGGACTCCTCCTCAACACTTTGACTGCTATTTGATTTCGAATCTGTGAAGCGGATTGACAGATGTGCCGGAAGAAGATCGCCTCTTGAAGCTGACTAAGTCAATAGCCTCCGCCGACAGTTGCTCGCAGAGCGCTGTCGTTCACTCTCGCATACACCTCCGTCGTCGTAATCTGCCTATGCCCCAACGCCCGCTGGACCAAGTACAGGTCCCCGGTCTTGTCGTAGAGCCGGGTGGCGAAGGTGTGCCGCATGGAATGGATGGAGACGCGACGGGACAGGCCGGCAATCTGGCAGGTCTGGGCGAACCTTAGTTGGATCACCCGCGCCCCGAGCCGGGAGCCGTGACGGCTGCGAAACAGGGGCACATTCGGCCCACTGTTGGCTTCAGGGGCGACTTCATCGAGGAACCGCCCCAACAGCCGCTGCAGCCCGGGATGCAGGAACACCATGTCCTGTCCCCCGCCCTTGGTGCGTATGTGCATGATTCCGGAGTCCAGATCGACGTCGCCAATGTCAAGACCCACGAGCGACCCCAGCCGCATCCCCGTCCCCAACAGAATCTCAAAGATCAGGCGGTCGCGCAGGGCGGTGTGCGGGGTGCGTGCGAAGATTGACTTCCTGATCTTCTCGATGTCAGATTCTGTCAGTGTCGTGGGTTCCTTGGGAGTCGTGGGCGTCGAGCGGATCAGCCGGGCGGGGTTATCCTTGATCCACCCTGCCTCCACGCAGTAGGCGAGGAACGATCTCAGCGACGACTTGGTGCGGTTGACGCTGATCGCCTTGCGGGGTTGGCCGTCGGGAGTGAGCAGGACCGCATCGGAGACCAGGAACCGGGCCAGGGTGTCCGGTGTGATCCGGCTCAGGGCCTGATCCTTCCCGATCCACCGCCTCAGCGCTCCCAAGTCCCGCCGATACGCCCCCTGCGTATGGACCGAGCAGCCGTTGGCCGCCAGTTGGCGAGTGAAACGGTCCAATGCGTTGGTGACATTCATCTTGTAACTCCTTCCCGCCAATGGCGGGTGAAGCCTCACTGCTGTGACAGTGCAGGATTACACGAAGAAGTCAAGTCGTTCGGAGGGGTAGTAGAGCCTTTCCCAAGTGATTTGACCGCACGCGGCTGCCTGAGTATCTTGTCATGACCTCCGCCAGCAGTCAGACGATCGCACCTATGCGCCAGACTGTCATTGAGAATCCCGTCATCAACTCCGCGTTCCGGGAGCCCACTCGCCATTTCAAATTCACGGACGAGGGGATCACCGATGAGATCGTCGATGGTCGGCGCATCAGCAGCTACTTCGTCCCCATTGCTCAGCCCAAGAAGAAGGGAAAGCAACTTCAGTTCGAGACTGAATGGACGAAGGACCGGATTGAGGAAAATAAACTCGTCAACCAGATACGTGCACGAGTCAGTCAGTGGAGGGATGGTCACTATATCGGAGTTACTCCGACTTCGAGTCGGCTACTCACCTACTGGACGAATCCTGAACGCGAGAGGAAACTCTTCTTCTGCCAGATCGAAGCGCTTGAAACAGCCATCTATATCACTGAAGTCGCGAAGAAGTACGGCGATGCATGGATTGAGAATGCGATCCGCGAGGCAAACGGCACGTCCAATCCCGGGCTCCCACGCATGGCCCTCAAGATGGCCACAGGTTCCGGGAAGACTGTTGTCATGGCGATGATGATCGCGTGGCAAGCCCTCAACAAATTCGCTAACCCGCAGGATGCTCGTTTCTCCGATACATTCTTGATTGTCACGCCGGGGATTACGATTCGAGACCGCTTGCGTGTGCTCTTGCCGAACGACCCGCAGAATTACTACCGCCAGCGCGACATCATCTCCGCATCACTGCTGGAAGAGCTTGGTCAAGCGAAGATCCTAATAACCAACTTTCATGCATTCCTAATGCGCGAAAAGATTTCCGCCGGCAGACTGACCAAGTCCATTCTAAGTCAGGGACAAACCGACGCTTTCACTGAGACTCCCGACCAGATGGTCAGACGCGTCTGCAAAGACTTGGGCAACAAGAAGAACATCATCGTCATCAACGATGAGGCGCATCACTGTTACCGACGCAAGCCGGATGCGGAAGAGGAGAAGCTGACTGGCGATGATCGGAAGGAAGCACAGAAGCGTGAAGAAGAAGCGCGTGTCTGGATAACCGGCATCGAGGCGATCAAGGCGAAGATTGGTGTTAAGATGATCTATGACCTATCTGCGACGCCCTTCTTCCTGCGCGGATCTGGTTATAGTGAAGGCACTCTGTTCCCTTGGGTTGCCTCTGACTTCTCACTCATCGATGCGATTGAATCCGGAATCGTCAAAGTCCCACGTGTCCCAGTCTCTGACGACTCAATGGTCGGCGATCAACCCACCTACCGCGATCTCTGGTTGCGCATCCGCGAGGATCTGCCGAAGAAGGGCCGAAGGACTGAGGCGGAAAGCGGCGAGCCGAAACTTCCGATTGAGTTGCAGGGCGCACTTCACAGTCTCTACGGAAACTACGAGAAGTACTCACGGATTTGGGAGCGAAACGAGGATGCACGCGCACGAGGGATCACACCGCCGGTGTTCATCGTAGTCTGCAACAACACAAACGTGTCAAAGCTGGTCTTCGACTACATCTCGGGGTGGGAGAAGCCCGTCGGCGACAGCATAATTGCTCAGGCAGGGGAACTGCCGCTATTCCGCAACGACGACGGGAAGGGTGGATGGCTCCATCGCCCGAATACGATTCTCGTGGACAGCACTCAGCTCGAAGCCGAAGGTGCGATGAGCGACGAATTCAAGAAGATTGCCGCCCGCGAGATCGAGGAATTCAAGTCCGATTATCGGATTCGATTCCCAGGTCGTGACGCGGCTGATCTCACGGATGAAGATCTTCTCCGTGAAGTGATGAATACAGTCGGAAAACCCGGAAAGCTTGGCGAGCATGTGCGGTGCGTAGTCAGCGTTTCGATGCTCACAGAGGGATGGGACGCCAATACTGTCACCCACGTCCTCGGCATTCGCGCCTTTGGTACGCAACTCCTGTGCGAGCAAGTTGTGGGACGCGCTCTGCGCCGCATGAGTTATGCGGCAGACGCGAAGGGAATGTTTCAACCTGAGTATGCCGAAGTTTATGGCGTCCCCTTCTCCTTCATCCCATGCAGTGGAAGTTCCGACCCAAAGCCGGGACCGCCCACGACACGTGTGCGGGCTCTCGAGGATCGCATCGCTTCGGAGATTACATTCCCACGAGTGGTTGGTTACCGCTATGACGTCGCCGATGAACGGCTGAAAGCCACGTTCACTGACGATTCCAAACTGGCCCTCTCGACTCAGGATGTTACCACGAAGACCCAACTTGATCCGATTGTTGGGGAAACCAGCATGCATTCGCTCGATGACCTGCGCGAGCATCGAATGAACCGTGTCGCATTCGTGGTTGCTCGGAGGGCTCTTGAAAAGTATTTCCGTGACGATGACGGCAATGACAGACCATGGCTCTTCCCCCAACTGTTGGGAATCACCAGGCAATGGATCGACCAATGCCTCATTCTAAAGGACAACACATTTCCGCAGCTACTTCTCTTCAGTGAGTTCAGCCATGATGCTGCGGACCGCATCTACCAAGCCGTCGTCCAATCGACAAGTGGTACACCGGCCCTGAAACCGATTCTGCGCCCGTATGATGCGACCGGCTCGACCCGGTATGTCGATTTCGACACGAGCCGACCGGTTTACGCGACCCGCGAGGACAAGTGTCACATCTCGCATGTCGTTGCTGACACCGATTCCTGGGAGCAGAAACTGGCCGAGGCGCTGGAAAGTATGGACGAGGTCAAGCGGTACGTCAAAAACCACAACCTCGGATTTACGATTCCGTACACTCTCAACGGAGACGAGAAGCAGTACACGCCAGATTTTGTCGCCTGTATCGATGATGGCAATGGCGCTGACAATCTTCTGAACTTGTTGACTGAGGTGACCGGGGAGAAGAAAAAGGATAAAGCCGCCAAAGTCGCGACTGCCCGGACACTGTGGATTCCCGCAGTGAACAACCATGGCGGATTTGGACGCTGGGCGTTTATCGAAATTGATGATCCGTGGAATGCTGAAACGCTGATCCGATCGACTCTGGCCGAATTTGCCGTATCTGAGGAACACTCGTGATGCCGCCTAAGAAGAAGACCGCACAGACGATTGCGAAGTCAACGAAGCCCGCGAAGCGGGTGCGGAGCGGCACTCCCGTCGCCTCTCTTCGCCACAAGGACAAGCGCAAGAACATCCCGACCAAGGAGCTGCGCGACTTCGTGGCGGAGGATGAGTCCCATCCCAAGGTGATCCTCTACCCGCGCGATCCGTCGCTCGATCCGCAGTTGGTGTGGAAGGGCAAGGACGAGCAGGACCGCGAAGATCTCGCCGTGCCGGTGGTGCCGGTCTACATTCAAGAAAAGATTCACCCGCAGGCGATCATCGATTCACTCCCGCGCAAAGAGCAGCCGGCTGAGAATCAGGTCGATTTCTTCGGCGACTTCAACGGGTTCGAAGGTGACTTCCAGCAGAAGATCAGCTTTTATCAATACGATCAACATTGGTCCAATCGCATGATCTTGGGCGATTCGCTCTTGGTCATGACCTCGCTGGCTGAGAAGGAAGGGCTGAAGGGCAATGTCCAGACGATCTACTTCGATCCGCCGTACGGCATCAAGTTTGGTTCGAATTGGCAGGTCTCAACCCGCAAGCGCGATGTCAAGGATGGCAAGGCGGAGGATGCGACTCGTCAGCCCGAGCAAGTGAGAGCGTTTCGTGATACTTGGCAGATGGGTGTCCATTCGTATCTCTCTCACCTGAGAGATCGACTGACATCGATTCGTGAACTCCTGACCGAAAGCGGTTCGATCTTCGTGCAAATTGGTACTGAGAACCAGCACATAGTTCGAAGCGTGCTCGACGAAGTGTTCGGGAGCGAACACATCATCGAAATCATTGCGTTTAGAACGAAGAACATGACCTTGGGCGGAACCTTCCTTGAAGGCGTCTGCGATTACTTATTGTGGTACGCAAAAGACAAAGAACGTGCAAAGTTCAGGCGTGTGTTTCGGGAAACGGAACCCGCAGGTGACTCCCACTGGAATAAGTACATGCTGCCAGCCGGCGATCGTCACACAATGACTCGTGAACAGCTATCAGACCTCAGCAGTTTGCCTGAAGGGGCTTCGATCTACCAACTGGCGTCCATGTATCCAACAGGGATGAATGAATCCGGTCTATTCGAGTTTGAATTCGAAGGAAAACAATATAGGCCACCAGCCGGACGCTCGTGGAAAACTAACCTCGAAGGTATGACGAAGCTCGCTATGGCAAATCGTTTGGAGCCGTATGAGAGTGGCAAGACAATCAGGTACATTCTGAAACTGAACGACTATCCTGTCTCTCCTATCCACAATATGTGGCAGGAGACTCCCCCACCTTCAGATAAAACCTACGCAGTACAGACGTCGAATAAAGTCGTAGAAAGATGCCTCCTCATGACGACCGACCCCGGTGACCTCGTGCTCGATCCGACATGTGGGAGTGGTACAACTGCGGCAGTTGCTGAGCAGTGGGGCCGACGCTGGATAACTATCGACACGAGCCGTGTTGCTCTCGCGTTAGCCCGGACACGACTCATGGCAGCGAAGTTTCCCTACTACCTGCTCGCCGACTCGCCGGAGGGCATCAAGAAGGAATCGGAACTTTCCGGCCAGATTCCGCCGACGCACAAAACCGAAAATGACATCCGCAGGGGATTCGTTTACAAACGTGTCCCGCACGTGACGCTGAAGTCAATTGCGAACAACCCGGATATCAAGGAGGGCATGACACGTAAAGAAATCGATGCTGCCATCGCCCGCCACGCTGAACAAGAAACCCTCTACGATCAACCATACGAAGACAAGAAGACCGTGCGCGTCAGTGGCCCCTTTACAGTCGAGTCGCTCTCACCGCACCGTGTCCTCTCGACCGCCGATGATGATCTAAACGGCACCGTCTCTGAGCAGGAAGCAAAACGCGGGCAGGACTTCGCGGCGATGATCTTCGACAACCTGCGCAAGGCAGGAGTCCAGAATACAAAAAAGGGCGAACGCCTGACTTTCGATGCCCTCAACCCATACCCTGGTCTCTGGATTCACGCCACCGGCGAATACACCGACGCCGATGGCAAGACGCGTCGCGTCGCGGTCTCCCTCGGTCCTGAACACGGGACAGTCGGGCCGCAACAAGTGAAGGAAGCCGCCAAGGAGGCAGTGCAGGGAGTTGGTTATGATCTACTGCTTGTTTGCGGATTCGCATTCGACCCGCATGTCGCCGAAGAAGCCAAGCGTTACGGCAAGCTCACTGTGCTGGCTGCTCGCATGAATCCCGACCTCGCGATGGGGAGTGAACTGCTGAAGAAAACCGGTGCCGGCAATCTCTTCATGGTCTTCGGCGAGCCGGACGTGGACATCACCACGCAGAAAGACGGCAACATAGTCGCGACCATCAAAGGCGTCGATGTCTACGACCCGACCACGGGAGAAATCCGCTCCTCCTCCACCGACGACATCGCCTGCTGGTTCATCGACACCGACTACAACGGCGAAAGCTTCTTCGTGCGCCATGCCTACTTTACCGGTGCAGACGAGCCCTACGAGAAACTCAAACGCGCTTTACGCGCCGACATCGACGAATCCGCCTGGAGCGCACTCTATAGCACCACCAGCCGCCCCTTCCCCAAACCGGCAAGCGGCAAGATCGCGATCAAGGTGATTAATCATTATGGGGATGAAGTGCTGAAGGTGTTTGAGGTCTGACCCCGTCCCCGGCGACGAGGGGTGACGATTGACAAGTGACATCGCTGCGAGATGATAAACGATAGCAGAAAGGGAGCACACTGTGGGAGACAAGGGCGGCAAGAAGGACAAGGCCAAGAGTCAGAAGCAGCATGACAAGAAACAACAAGACAGGACACAGCACGAGAAGGTGAAAGGGATTCCGGAGAAGCAGCAGCAGAAACCTGTGCCACCAGGTCTTCTATAGAGTCGAACGAGGGAGCGATTCGACGAACCACGAATCCCCGGCCCGGTGACGAGGTGGGAGTCCAAACGCCTTGACATCGGCTCGGCAGTTGAATTAGGTTAATTATTGTCCGATCCCGCCAGCACCTTTAAAGCCAGTCAGTTTAGTCCAACCAAGTGCAGTCAATCACGGAGGCTCTATGAACGCAGCACGGGTCGCCACGCTTTCTGGTTCGCACATCGATCTCAACGAGAGCATCATCCAGAGTCTCAAGTCACGCCTGAATGGTTCGCTCCTGCGCGTCGGAGATGCAGGATACGACGAAGCGCGGACGATCTGGAATGCCATGATCGATCGCAAACCAGCGCTCATCAGTCAATGTGCCAACGCCGAAGACGTGCAGCAAACCGTCAGCTTTGCCCGTGAGCATGGGCTGCTCCTGTCGATAAGGGGCGGTGGGCACAATATCGCCGGAAACGCCGTTTGTGAAGACGGGCTCATGATCGACTTCTCAAAGATGAACTCGGTGCGCGTGGACGAGAAGGCGCGCATCGCTCATGTCGGACCCGGGGCAACCCTAGGAGATTTTGATCGCGAAACGCAGAAGTATGGACTGGCCACACCTGTCGGCATCAACTCCACAACGGGGGTTGCCGGGCTGACGCTGGGAGGCGGGTTTGGCTGGCTGAGTCGCAAGCATGGGATGACTGTCGACAACTTGCTGGCGGTTGATGTGGTGACCGCGGATGGGCGTCTTCTGAAGTCAAGTGAGAGTGAGAACGCCGATCTCTTCTGGGCGCTACGAGGCGGTGGAGGCAACTTTGGAGTGGTGACACGTTTCGAGTTCAAGCTCCATCCCCTTGGCCCTGATGTCGCCTCTGGCCTTATCGTCTTCGCATTGTCGGATGCAGTATCCGCGATCAAGAAATACCGCGATTACATCGCGGGTCTCAGCGAAGAAACAAGCGTCTGGTTTGTATTACGCAAGGCCCCGCCGCTACCGTTCCTGCCCGCCAATGTTCATGGCACCGAGGTGATCGTCTTTGCGGCATTTCATGCTGGTGATCCCGAGGTAGGGAAGCGCGCCTTTGAACCGATTCGCGGCTTCGGCAAAGTCGTAGGAGAATTCGTTGGAGTTCAGCCTTACGTTGGCTGGCAATCCGCCTTCGATCCGCTTTTGACTCCGGGTGCCCGGAACTACTGGAAGTCGCACAACTTTGAGAAAATCTCCGACGGCGCGGCGGACCTCATCGTCGAGTACGCCGGTAAACTTCCATCGGACCAATGCGAGATATTTGTTGGTCTCTTGGGAGGGGCCACCTCTCGAGTTGCACCCGATGCGATGGCGTACTCGCACCGAAACGCCAACTTCGTCATGAATGTTCATGGCCGCTGGACGACCGCGGCAGAGGACGAGAAGTGCATCGGTTGGGCGCGTGAGTTCTATCGCGAGACCGAACCTCACGCCACTGGCGGTGTCTACGTGAACTTCCTGACGGAGGAAGAAACGGGCCGCATCAGGGCAGCATATGGAGCAGGCTATGACCGGCTGGTCGGGATCAAGAAGAAGGTCGACCCCAATAACCTATTCCGAATGAACCAGAACATCAAACCTGCCGGTTGAGACAAGGCTGGCGGGAGTCCCGTCTGACCATTTCGTTGTGGCGTGACCACGGCTGCGAGTAGAACGGTGATGGGCTTGCCGATGATACTCCCCGCCCCGGCGACGAGGGGTAGGCAAAGCGAGACTGATGACATGGACACCACCAACCCAAGACCGTTATCAATATCCCCGGTTCATTCTGTCACCGATGTCCCCGGATTGTACCAGGGTCGACCCTGCCGCGTGAGGTTACAGACTCAAAATCTTCAGATTCACAGACTCGGTTTCTCATGGGCCGACGCGCGGCCACCGGCGGAGCCACTTTGAAATCTTCTCGCCCCACGTTATTGGGCGCTCTCGTGCTCATGTCCTCGTTCGCTCACGTAGCCGGGTGCAGTGGACTGAACCCTGACTTGGTCGTCCGTACGACTCACTCCGCTCCCAGCTATGGGATGGCGATCAACCGTAATGGACAACGGCTGGCCACGGCCAGCGAGGACAGCACCATCGAAGTGAGGGAGCTCCCGTCGGGACACTTGCTGCACCGTCTTCAAGGGCATCAGGACGGAGTCCGAGTCGTGGAGTTTAGCCCGGTGAATGAAACGCTCGCATCGGGCGGCTGGGATGGAACGCTGAGGTTCTGGGACGCACTCACCGGAACGGAGCTATCAGAGTTGGGAGCCCACACCGACAGAGTCTACGCTATCGCCTTCAGCCCGAATGGACGACTGATCGCCTCTGCCAGCGTAAGATCTGTGAAAGTCTGGGACGTGTCCTCAGGACAAATGAAGATGGAGTGCGCAGGACACGACGCGAAGGTGCACGGCGTCGCCTTCAGCCCGGATGGCCGGGTGTTGGCATCCGCCGACTTCTCCGGGATCATAAAGTTGTGGAGTATCGAGACGGGACACGAGTTGAAGTCATTCAGTGAGGGGCACATCAATATAATGGGGATCGCCATTAGCCCCGACGGACAGTTGCTGGCCTCTCCGAGCTCAAGGGGCACGATTGCTTTGTGGGAGATTGCCAGCGGAAAGGTGTTTCGGCATTTGACCGAGCGCGGACAGACGGCTGCGTCGCTGGCATTCAGCCCGGATGGCCGGTTGTTGGCATCGGGGAGCCATGAAGGCATTGTTAGTCTCTGGGAGATGCGCTCGGGGCGCAAGGTGGGCACCGTCGTTAAGCTGGGAAGCCGTGCGTATGGTGTAGCGTTCAGCCCACGCGGTGACTGGTTTGCCGCTCTCTGCTCAAAGGATGTATCGGTACGACTGTGGAGGACTTCCCGACTTCCTCGTTGATATCCACTGATCTCATTTGAAAGCGCTGACATCCGGAGAATTGTGCATTGATGGGCGGAACCTAACTTCTCCGGGATCTCACAACCTTCAGCCCGAGCCATTCCGATACGGTCATCCAGTTCCAGTTCGGCCGAGGGTTGGTCCAGTCTTGAGCGCCAAGTCCAAGTTTGACCAACCGTGTCGGAGTGGGAGGCGACGCGGGAGAGTTCGATACAAATCTCGCCGAGTATTGACCGAACGGAGCGACGGCCGGAAACCACTCCATAATGGACTCAAGAAGCTATAATTGTTGAACAGCAGGAACTGATGCCGGGGCAGCCATAATCAGATGAAACCCTCGATGTTTGAGCAGCGTCCCCTCCGGGGAGGGATGGCGAGCCGTTGTTGCAGTTCTCGGAGCGTTGATCCCCAGTGAGGCAATAAAAGTTTGCAGATATCGACTGTCTACCTGTATAGAGGGAAGATTGCTGCCAGCGCCGCAAATTCTCCCACGAGCGGAAGGATGATGCGGATGCGATCGCGATGAGCATTCAATCCCGTCGCCAGCGCATGGGCCGCATCGTGCTCGAGATCGGCCAAGCTGGCCATGTTGAGGACCACTCGATCGTCCTTTCGTGCCAGGGCGGCGCGCAAATCTGCAACGAATTGCGTCGCGGCATCTGAGTTGAGGCGACCCTTGAGATGCACCCACACGGTTGAAGCGGGTCGGTGCTCCACTCGGATCGTGAGTCCCGCGGGATCCTCGCTGACGAATTTATGCCAGCCCCCTCTTGCCGTCGCTCCGGTCATCCTGAAAGAGTGCCTCACAAGCGGCGGGTGCTGGAAGAGATGCAACTTGAGCGTCAGCCCAGTCCAAGCAGCCAGACCTACTGCCACAACTGACAGCAGGCGTTCGTTCAATGTGGGCTTGCCCAGCACTGCGTGGAGCCGTTTCTGCAGTTGGCCGATCCCGCGTCGAACTTTAGCTGTCGGTCCGAGCATTCGCCCCGCCAGGAATATCGGGTAGGCATTCCTGAGGTCGCCTGCGATCCGCTGTACCTGGCGGAGGAGGAATGCATTCGGGGAATCATGGAGTTTTAGATAGCCTTCGAGCCATCGCTCCACCGAACGATAGAGAACCGGGCCCAGCCGACGAAAATCCTCCTCGAAACAGTGTGCCTGCGCCGCCTCGATCTCCTCGGACGTCATCGTTGGGTGGCTGACCATCGCATAGAACCCCGTTCCCCGGCGGTAAAAGAGTTCTGGGTCCTTTGCTACTCTCGGGAGGAGATTTCCTTCGCGAACGACCTGATCGTAAAAGGGAGTGCCGGGACAAGGGCCGTAAATCAGGAATTGCGTAAGCACGGGCTTGAGCGCGAGGAGGCCCGTGAGTTCCTCCTCGATGATCTCCGGCGTCTGATAGGGAAAGCCCACGATCATCGACGCAAGGATGGTGATGCCGTGCTCGCGGTATTCCGTGAAGATGTCCTCAACCGGCCGGCCCGATTGTTTGGCATAGCCGGACCGCGTGCCCTCGTAGCCGATCCACATCCCATCGATCCCCATCTCGAGAATCTCAGTCACCGTGTACTGGCTGACGGCTTTGATACTGGCGAAAACGAATACCGAGAGGGGTATTCCACCTCGGAGCACACAATCGCGGAACTCCATCGCCCGGCGGCGATTGAGCAGGAAATCCTCGTCGATGATCAGGATGGAAAGCTTGGGATCGACTTCGAGGTAGCGTTCGACCACTTGGTAGATGTCGGCCCCTGTAGGGAGTAGGCGGATATGCTTGCGCTTGAAGAAATGAGAAGTGCAACAGAAGTCGCACCCGTTGGGACATCCCAACCCACCAAATACAATCCCGGTCCGGGAAGCTTCCTTCCCGAACACGCGGAGGGGATTGATGATGAGCGGGTGGCAGTATGGCATCTGAATCTCGGGCTCGCCGAGGAGCCGGCGCATGAAGCCGACTCCCTCCTCGCGGCAGATATGGTCGCAGTATGGAAGAAGCAACTCGTCGGGTGCGACTGTGCCATATCCGCCGAGCACGATTCGCGCCCGCGGCAAATGCTCTCGTATCAGGGCAACGACCTCTTTCATCCGGTGGTATGTGGCCAGTACGAACGACACACCCACAACGGCGTAGCCACGCTTCAGCTCACAGATGAGTTCTCTGCGCGATGGATACTGGAGCACTGCGGTGGGGGCTTCGAGATTCTCGGCAATGTACTCGAGCGAGAACTGGATGTGATGAGAGCGAGGACTAAAAAGACCCTGAGCGCGCGTCACCTGTTCGTGGAGCAACTCGTAGCCGACACTCGGGGAATCGCCGTGGCGGACCCCCAGCGGACGACAAACGGTTGTCAGCAGTACCTTTTCTGTCGTCGCGTCAACGGCTTCCTCGCCTCGTGAAGAGACATGATCCTGGGAGGGGCTGGACGCGAGAGAAGGTGTCATCAGGTGTTCCGAGAAATCAATGGTACGGGGCAGTGGATTCGGATACAAGGTTTCGATTGTCCCGCACAGAGGGCCGCCCGCTCAACTGGACCATAGTGGTCAGTATATTATGCTCAGTCGTTTCCCGTCGGTTAAGGATGGGACGACCGTGTCCTTTTGGTACGAGGCGGTTTGGCAGGATCTGAATCACAACCACTTACGAGTTTGAACAGCGTCCCTTCCGGGGAGCTATTGTTGCCCGCTTCAAACTTCCGAAGAATCCAACCCACGCGAATCATTCAAGCCGCCCCAGAACCGCCCGCGTAAACCACAAACGTGTCGGTAGTTGGTGATAGTCACTCGCAGCCCTCGTCTCTCTCGCGTCGCTCCCATTACTTTAGGTCGCGTCCCTCAACCGCCACGGGGGGCGAAATGCACTGAATCATCTTGGATTCCGTGACCTAAGAGAAAGCCCGCGGCGCCGTCACCGACCCCACGGGCTTTGAATGTGTGACTCTCCCTGTCACTCGATCACCCGCACGCACGAATACGTGCACGGGTGGCAGAGTACCGTTTGCGGATTCCCCGCGCGCAAAGGCACCATCATCTTACCATCCACGTCAGCGTGGCAAGGAGTTGCGGCGGGCCGACTCATCGCGGACGGTATACAACGCTTCCAACGAGTGCCCGGGCAAGGTGTATCTCTCGGCCAACCCCTCGAGTGCTGCGGTCACGCCGACGTGGACTCCTGACCTGACCCCATGGGTTTCTTCTCGTCGATCGGTTCCTTCAATCCCCGGCGGAATTCGCTCATACTCTGCCCAATTCCGCGCGCGAGTTCTGGAATCCTGCGAGCTCCGAATAGTAAACAGAGCCCCAACAAGATGATCACCAGTTCCTGCACACCGAGTCCAAACATGTGCGTCCCTCCTTTGAGAGTGAGGTACAACCGCTGGGTGCGGCAACTCGACGATGTTCGTGATGACTGTCATGTCGAGTCGTTTCCACACCGAGGGCTGCATGTCCAATCGCAGTTTTCCAAGCGCTCACATAATCGAACCCGTTACTCTGATCCGGCAGAGTTCTCATCTACGAACTCGCTAAGCGCCCGGCTTCCAGACTCATCGCGCGAGGGAAGAGGACGTTGTTCTCTTTATGGACGTGCTGATGCAGATCTCGCTCGAATTGTTGCAATCCATCGAGCAGGGCGCGGTACGCATTGCACGCCCACTCCGGGGGCGTGTAGTCATCGGTGAGACTCCGCAGACTTGCCAAGGCGATTCCCGCGTTGGCATGTTCAGCTTCCATCTGGTTGATTGGTCCGACGACCGTGCCGTAGTGACCCAAGTCGTCCACTGCACCGGACTCGAGCCGGCGAATAAGAGGGAACAGGACGCACTCTTCTTTCATCATGTGACTCGCCATTTCGTCGGCGAGTGCGATAAGAGTGTCCCGGACTGAGACGAGCCGCCCGTCGCGCGTCCCGTGAACGGACGCCACTTTCTCCGCCATCACGCAGAGTCGGGGCGACTCAGATTTCACATAAGTATGGTGTGTTCGCTCAATGTGGTCGACGAACTCCGTCAGCGTCATAGCCGAGACATCGGCCACGGCACCGGCGTCGGATTCCTGATGTTCGGCTCCAAGCATCGTGAGCACGACCTGCGGGTCGACCGATCGCTGCATGCAGGCGTCTTTCAGAGAGCGCTTGCCGCAGCAGCAATAGTCAATTCCCAGCCGCTCGAACACCCGTGACAGTCCGGGCTGCCGGGTCACGATGTCTCCGACCGTCATCTCGATGTCAAACTGTCCCATCATATACCTCCACCGCTGGTTCGTGCCTCAACGTGTGCTGCCGCATCCACGACTCGAGCGGCGAGCGGGCGAACTCCGATAGCACTGAGTGACAAGGTGAGGAGTGAATAAACCACCACTCAAATGCCGGGCGGCATTCATTGCCTAACACATCGAAAGTCCTGGCGAAGTCGCGCCAACGCGACGGTTTCACATCGGCAGGTGCCAAGTTCCATCGCAGCAGGCGTCCATCAACAACCGTGTCCCAGAGAATCCGGTAACGCTCTGCAAGGGCCTTTTTCATCCACGCAAGATCATCGGGAATCACGAGGTTGGGGCGATACCCAAAGTCAGAGTCGTACATGTCGGCGATGTGCAGAAACTCGCGGCGCAAAAACAGCGACAACGATTCGACTTGCTCGAACCGGTCGGCCCGAACACGCAGGATCACAGTCCGCAAGTGTTCGCGGACATAGAGCTCTGCACCTTCCTGCCCAGCGACACGTGCAGGCGCCAATCGCAACCGCGGTCGCTGGGGCACGTCAATTAGCATTTCATCCCAGATTCGGGTCAGAAGATCCGCGAAGCCCAGCTCCCGGAACGTCGTGTGGTTTAGCATGTCTAATGCCGAAAACCTGTCGTTATCGTCAGATGACAGGTAGGCGTGTTCGCGCGCTGCCCAATACGGCAGCGACAGATTGTGCCGATGGACCCTCGTGACGACCGCATCCATCAACTCGGGATCGACTTCGATTTGCCCGCACGGTAATAACTTCTGCATTTCGTTACCTGACACAAATGCTGCTCTGCGATTCGCTCATTCATCATCCCTGGGCGAGAGCAACTCACACGATCCACACGCCATCGGGACATTGTCCTCAACATCGGGTCGGAGCACCATGAATCCGGCACCCAATGGCACCGACAACGCGATTTCATCGTGGCGAACCAGAGCGGTTAGCAGATCTCCAATGGCCTTGTAGAATGTGTGGCCTGCATTAGTCGTGAGTCCCTCGGCGACGGCACGGGCGAAGCAGCCAAGATGGTCGCGGAAAAACTGTCTCTGTCCATCCCGGACTCTCTCCGCCGCCGCTAAGTCCCCGTTGTGGCGCAGTAGCACCTCTTTACGCGCGAGAAACGAAAAGAACTCGCATTCGACCGCGAGATGATCCCATCGTTCCCCCTGCTCTTGGCTAAGAGTCAGACCAAAGGCCTGATAGAATCCGCCAATGTCCGCCAACTCGTCCGATTGGCGAAATGCGGAGTCTGGCCCGTACTCAGTCTCGTAGGGAACGATCAGCCCTCGAAGACTGTGGCCAAAGAGACGCTGGAACTCGCCGATTAGTTCTGGTGTGCTAGCGGCCGCAGTTGCGTCGATCCATCTCTCCGCAAGTATCATCACGGGACCGCCCGGGGTTGCGCCGGCGAATCCATTCTCTCTCTGATTGAAGAGATTGGCCGCACGGCGTACTTCAGTCGCAGTGTCAGGTCTTCTTAACGCATCATACCCTGGCTTCCAAGGCGGCAGCAAGCTTGTGGAAACGACACGATACAGGACCGCGCGTGCCATTGCGTTGTCAGATTCTGATTCGATTCTCTTCATCGGCTGCTCTCCGGCGATGAGGCCCATCCATATCAGATTGAGTTGGCATGTTCGTGCGGGCGGACGTGGATTGGTTCCTCGATGTTCGTGCGAAAGAGCTCTTCGCCTTTGCGCCCGAATGCGATAACAGTGTCATTGTAAAGAGTTATGTCGCGTCCATTGAGCTTGCCTTCGTAGACCATTGGACCCTCCTCAATCTCATAGCGGTAAATGATCTTATTCGAGCGTCGAAACAATTGCAGCACAGCCAAAAGCTCGCGGTCGGGCACGCTGTAACGCTCGATGGCCTGATCGACACCTGGTCCAAACATCTGGTAGAGATACTGGCGTGGTACCCAACGGGGCGGAATGTAGTAGCCATTCGGCTCGGTGCCGAATTGCGGATAGAGCGGGAGAGCAACTTTGGCGACGTGGACCATATAGTAGATCGGATTCTGACGATCTTCCGCCCAGCGTCCGTCGTCGGCCATCTTAACGAGACCCTGAAGTCGGATCTGTCCAATGCAGGCGGCCATGCACCGTGTTTCCATTGGCTGTCCATCGGATTCGGGATCGCGGCCTTCGATGCGTGGATAACAGGCGATGCACTTCTCAGACACGCGGGTATTGCCACGGTACATCGTTTTCTTGTAGGGACATGCTTCGACGCATTTGCGATAGCCACGGCACTGCTCTTGATCGATCAGCACAATCCCATCTTCCGGACGTTTATAGATGGCGCGCCGCGGGCAGGCGGCAAGGCAAGCCGGATACGAACAATGATTGCAAATCCGTGCCAAGTAGAAGAACCACGTCTGATGCACCGGCAGTGACTCGCCGGTCGCGTGATACGCATTTCGCACGCCCTTCGGCCCAACGGGATTGTCTTCGTAGATATTCGGTGAATTCCACTCCTCATCGGTTGGCAGATAACCGAGAACACGCGCGCTTTCGGGAATTAGAGTTTTTTCGGCGGCTTCGAAGATTGTCGATCCTTCGAACCGACCGTACGGCGCGGATTTGCTGTTCTCCTCGCCGCCCCACACCTGGCCACCGGGATTCGCTTGCTCCAGCAATTCCAAGATCTTCATGTCCCAGAAGCGCGGGTAGCCACCGTAGGGCTTCGTCTCCACATTTGCCCACCACATGTGCTCCTGCCCCTTGCTGAATGTCCAGGTGGACTTGCAGGCCATCGTGCAGCTCTGGCAGGCGATGCAGCGGTTGATATTGAAGACGAAAGCAAACTGCCGCTCGGGGAAGCGAGCCTCATAAGGGTAAGACATGTCCCGACCGAGTTGCCAATTATAGACTTCGCTCATGGCGTCTCCTCTTCATCTTCTTGGGACATAGATCTCACAACCAGAGTCGCGCTCTTGCACGAGTTCGTGGAGGCTCGGCAGGCGATCCGCACGTTTTCCCAGAACGTCGCGTGTTCACGAACGATTTCACGGATTGCCTGATCACCCAACGCCTGCAAGGCGCGATGGGCACCCGCGTAGAATGGATTGATAAACAGGTAATGGATCATCGTCTCATTGTAGCCCAGTTGCGCAAACTCGCTTGAGAATGCCGCCGCCGTCTCGCGATGGACCTCTTCATCTGCGGGAATTGGGACGCCGACAAGTACTGATGGATCTGTCGGATCGGGATCATCGTAGGGCATGGTGTTCTCCGTGTCAGCGTTTGATCTGCACCAGCGATCCGGCCAAATAGCGCTTCATGAATTCGTTTTCATTGTCCGGCGTGAACCCCGTCGTCGCCACAGCCCAGGTGCCGCGGCCTCCTATCCCACCGTCTTCCGCTTTCGAGATCCGCACCAGAGTCTCTTTGGGCACCGTGTTAATGGCATGATTATCGGCTTCACCACCGAAGATGAATCCCATGAAGACTTTTGCCTTATGGAAGAGAGTGTCGGTTTGGTGCATCGGCATGTGCCAGTTGCGGGTGATTGATTGTTGCGAGCCGTACCGCAAGTTGGCCTGATAGCCGGTGTTTTCTGACAGGGCCCGTCCGTCGGGACGTGTCTCATGCGCTCGGACACTCTTTTCCGTGGCGATAAACGGCGCATGCTTCATCATCACAATGTTATAGGGATAGGCATGATTGTACTTTACGCGCAGCATGCATCGGGCGACTCGATAAAAGTCGTCATCGGGATTGGCGTTCATGTATGGGCGATCGGCGGGATTGGCGTCCACGTAGACGTAGTCTCCATCATTAATGCCGAGATCGCGCGCTGCTTGGGGATTGACGTGCAACTGGTGCTCGCCAACGGAGGGGGCACGCCGATCAAGGCGGTAAGGATCCCCGAAGTTCGAGTCATAGAGCATATGCCAGTCGACATTAGACCAGCTGGAGTGCACGCGGTGGCGAGTTTTGGGGGTCAGGCAGTAGAACTGGTAGCCCTTCTCCCAGAGGAAATTCTTAGTCTGCTTGACCCGGGCCCATGGCAGCTTCACGTTGCGGATGGTGCGATGATCCCAGTGTTCATCGCTGAGCTGAATGCCAAAATCTTCCGGACGCACATACGGATTGGAACTGACAATGACGTTGGGAAGGTATGGTGTCGCCTCCGGTCCCTCGCGGTGCACAATGAAGTTCTCACCGTACTCGATGGCCTCTGGCACATCTGCGTAAGCGTGTAACCGACCCGTATCGGTGAAGAATGGTTCATTGTCCTGCACTTGCTCGTAGAATGGAATGCGCGGGTAAGTGCGGAAATTCAGCAACGATCCGCCGGAGGGACCGTACTTACCTGCCATGATGTCGTCCAGCTTGAATCCTCGCGTTGTAGTACTGCTATCCAGTAACCGCTGGATATACACACCGCGTTGGCCCGCGTGCTCGAATTTGAAATAGTCTTCGAATCGATGGTCTCCCAATCGCTCACCGAGCGCCTTTGCGATTCCGGCAAGGATTGCCAGATCGTCCTTGCTGGAGAAGACCGGCGGAATCCCGCCCTTCCAGATCTGCAGAAAGGGATTTGAGCAGCTGGCCGTGATTTCCAATCCCTCCGATTCCAGCCAAGAGTTCGCTGGCAGCGCCAAATCGGCGTACTCGATTGACGCGGTCATCTGAATGTCGATCGAGACGATCATCTCGACGTTTGGGTTGACGTTCTTAATCATCTCATATGCCCACTTGGCATTGTTGATCAGGTTGACATTGGTGAAGAGAATCGCCTTGGTCGGAGTCGGCATGTGAGTCTTGCCGGTGAAATTGCGGCGGCCAAACTTCGGCGTGTCCACAATGAGAGCAAGATCGCCGTGATTCCAATAGGCCGGTTCCTCATCTTTTGTGTAGGCATGTGCATGGATGTCTTTCCCCGACGCATTCGGATCCAGATTCGGCTCGAATGGATCTTCAGCAACCCAGCCCTTGAATCCCGGGCCGGTCCACGGCGATCCCTGGAACAAAGCGGCTTTGTAATTGCCCGCCCACGTGTGACATCCGGCGCCGGGTTTTCCGATGTTGCCCGTCAGCATCAGGGGCAAATAGGCCGCGCGATTCATCTCCGTCGCATGGAACCAGTGATTGATGCCTTCACCCTGATGAATCGCGACCGGCTTCATCGTCGCGATGTCTTCGGCCAAACGCAGTAACAGAGCCTTTGGTGCCCTTGTGATCTCGCAAACGGTGTCGATGTCGTAGTCCCTCAGGTGAATCTGATACATCGACCATAGTGTCTGCACTTCGACTCTTTCACCGCCGGCCGTCTTGATCGTGAATGTGCCCGTGAGTGCGGGAGCGATGCCCCGCTGACGCAGCGTCGCACCAACGTCATCGCGTGTCAGCGCGGCGGGTTTGTTTGTGTTGGTATCCCAGACCACATAGTCACCGAGCTTGGCATGTTGTTCCTCGGTGAACCCCTGAGTTTTCATTGATGGCCCATCCGGGGAAAGCGACGACTTGTAGTCGGAAAAGATCTCTGTGGCACGTAGTCGCTTCAAAGTGTCGGTACGCACCAACAGCGGGAAATCCGTGAATTCTGTGACAAATGTGGGATCATACCAACCGCGCTCCATCATGATACGAGTGATACCGAGCCAGAGGGCTGCATCTGTACTCGGGCGGATGGGAATCCAATAATCCGCCTTTGTCGAGGGGGGACCATACTCCGGGGCGATCACGACAACTTTTCCACCTCGCTCCATGCATTCGATGAACCAATGAGAATCCGTCAGCTTGTTCTCGACGAGGTTCTTACCATCCATGATGATGAGTTTGGAGAAGCGCAGGTCGTTGAAGTCACAATCGGAGGCCTGCAGACCATGTACCCAGGGTTGCCCTGGAGCCTGGTCGCCATGCCATGTGTAGTTCGACCAATTCCGCCCCGCTTTGGCTTGCTCCGGGCCAACACCGCGAACATTTGCATCCAGGAGCGCCATGGAGTTATTCAACCGATACATCCCGTACTTGCCCATGACGCCAAGAAGCCCCATGCCGCCGCGCATCTTGAGGCATCGCGTGCCCGCCCCGCCCGTCTCGGCGACCATCTCTGGTTGATAACCCTGCTCCAACAACCGCTTCGTTCCCTCTTCGCCGCTGTAAGTCCGAGCAACCGACTCAAGTCCTCCAGCGATGTAATCAAACGCGTCTTCCCATGTGATTTGGACGAACTCGTCATCACCGCGACGGTCGAACAAATACTGGGTCTTTCTCTCTGGGGTTAAAACGGGGAATCCTGCATCCGCCCAAGCTTTCCAGCCCTTGCGCACGATGGGATGACGCAGGCGATACGGTCCATAGATTACGCGGTGAAAAGTGTACCCCTTGGCACACTGTCGGGGATTCCAATTGATCGAGGCCTTGTTGCCATACAAGTCGGCGTAGTTTTGGTAATCGTAAGTCGCGCCGGAGCGCGTAACGATTCCATTGCGAACGTATGAGCGAATCCGGCAGGCGTGCGTGTCATTCGGTGAGCACACCCAGTCGAATGTCGAGTCATAGCGGTACTGATCGCGATAGATCTTCTCCCAGTCGCGAGGGAGGGCGCGAGAGAGTGGGTTCTCGAACGGATCAATCGCCGCCAATAAATCCAACGGCGAACCCCACTCAAGTGCGAGCACGCCGCCCGAAACGCCGAGCCAACGCAAGAACGTGCGGCGCTCCATCCCTTTATGCCCGCTCTCTGATTGACTGCTCATAGCTAAATCTCCAGGAGTGTGTGGCCTCTCGCTGTCAGGCCAGCGACGTTACGGCTCCAATGCAAGCTCTTGCCAGATCGTCACAGATTTCTTCCCGTCACGATCTCCGGCGCTTCCATTCCATACCGCAAACGCGGCGGTTATTATTGATCCCGGATCAAAATCAATCGCGTGAGCTCCCTGCCCATTCAACGACCGACGAAGGATGACACGATATGTACCGGTCGTGTGTTCCCCGTCGGCGAACACCATCTGGTCGACGCGCGGCCGCGCCACAAGACTTCCGAACCCCTGAGCGGTCAGATCCTCGACAGGGCTACGTCGCGTGGGATCCGACACGATATTGCCTGCCCCCCATCCCGTCACGAAGGTCGAGTCTGAATGAAGCGTGAGTGCGTTGCGAGTCGGTTGTTCAAGAGCCGAGCGACTGAGATTGGGGTATGCGTCGATGCCGATGTTAGGGTATTGATTGTCGATGTCTTGAAACACCGGCTCCAGGTCTGCCTGACGCTCAGCTTTCCACATCCAGATATTGACGAATTCACCGCGATTCCCCATCGCGAAGAAGGGAGGGTCGTCGGATAAGGAGAACTCAAGGGCAGCCGCGTCCCGGAAGTCCTGGGGACGCAACGCCGTGTGATCGTGCGTCTCGTCAAACCACGTCAGGAGAAAGGCGATATCATGGCCGTCATGGGCGGCTTGTACCGTCAATTCCTCGGGGCGCTGCGAGCGCCACCACAATGGCATCATGTGCAAATTGGTGCGTGGAACATTGGTCCAGAGCCCATCATCGGGGTGAGTCGGTATGACCGCCAATCGGACCACCGGTATGCGGAATCGCAACATCTCCACGCGTCGGCGTTGCGCTTCACTTGATAGAGAAAGAACGAAATGCGCAAGGTGCCAGGCATCGTCGCCCTGCAGATAGCCACTTTGTGGCATGGGTGACCCGGGCAGGCCGCCCACAATGCGTCGGTAAATGTGCTCGGCTGTCGGAATTCCCTTGAACACACCGGTGGTCAGATCGCGTGGGCGAATTGGGAATCCCTTGTCATCGAACTGCTCCTGAGTGCCGTCTCCACGGCCGGAAACGCCATGGCACGGGGCGCATCCTTTGGCAAAGAGTTCTGTCGCGATGCGGCGCGCATCGTGGTCGAAAGTGGGCTCGCTCGTCAGTTGGATCACGCCGCTTGCCGCATCGCCTTCGCTTGTTGGGGCGATGGTGATCGGATGCTCCGCAAGTGATTTCACATAGTGTACAAGTCCCCATCGTGTACGTTCCGGCAGATGCGCCCAAGAGGGCATCGCCGAGCCCGGCATACCCCGGGAAATAGTCCGATAGAGATCGTCGTCGGTCGGGATGCCCTCCCAAGTGGAGACCAGACGGTATGTGGCGCCGACAAAGTCACGCGGTTTAGGATACAGCAGATACGCAGCATCTCCGGTTCCCCGTCCATCGAGACCATGGCAGGCCGAGCAATGTTTTTCGTATGTTGACTGCCCGAGCGAGAGAAGCTTCGGCGATGACGCCAACTGTGTGGTCGGCTCCCATTGACCGACACTCCCTGGCCGCTCGGCGGATGGGGACTCTGTACTCTGATCCTGGCACGACACCAATCCGACCAGTGTCGCCAGCACGGCGAGAACCACGCCCGCCTGTAGTCCCCGGAGATGCTGCAGTTTGCTCATCGCGCGGTTCCTCTTCGTCGGGCCTTTCGAGTTGTCATTCGGGATACACGGGGCGCCGAGCGGCGGCGGGTCTTCAGCGTCGCCTCCAGCTCGACAGCCAGTTCTGACAGGGTCTGTCCCGTGAGCATCTGCAGGATCGACTCGCGGACGGGTTTCCACTGGGCGTGCAATGGACAGGGAGAGCGCTCGCTGCACTCCGGTAGCCCCATCACGCACTCTGTGAGAAACTCCGTCCCGTCGATCGCTTCGATGACCTCAATCACCCTGATGCGCGACGCCGGACGACCCAGCCGGACACCCCCGCTTGGTCCACGTTGCGAATCGACAAGGCCGCAGCCGACCAGTTGATTGACAACCTTGGACAGAAACGAGGGGGACAGTTTCCGACGATGCGCCAAGTCGCTGACGGCCACAAAACCGCCGTCGGCGCTGTCGCAGAGTTCCACCATGGCCTGTACACCGTACTCACTGGCGCGTGACAGAAGCATGGGTTCCTCTTTCCCACCAATTACGGACAAAAGACTCCTTTATCTATTTATCGTCACCGGATGTGCCTGTCAATCGATTCTTTTGAGGATTTGTCAATTCGCTTGCCATGGCCGCCGTGGCCATCGGATATCCCGCTGATAACGCTGGCCATGAATCGGCGTCCACATTACTTTTGCGGGCAATGTGTTCTGACCCAAACGAATAGGAGCCAGGCATGGCACGCCGACAAGTGGCACCGACCGGCAAGAAGAGTGGAACTTCGCGGAAACGCGGCTATCCTGACGCGCCCCAAACCTACGATGACTTCGTTCGACAGTTTCCACGTCTGGCCGAAGCATGGGAAGTAATGGGTAAGGCCGGAGAGAAGGGCCCATTGGACCGTAAGACAACTCGTCTCATAAAATTGTCGATCGCGATCGGTGCAATGCGCGAGGGGGCGGTGCATGCGAGCACCCGCAAGGCATTGTCGATGGGGATTACACGCAAGGAAATCGAGCAAGTCCTCACTTTGGCAGCAGGCACGTTGGGGCTCCCGTCGACGGTAGCGGTGTTTTCCTGGATTAGGGACGAGCTGGAACGTGATTCATCGACTACACGATCTCACTGAATCATTTGAGGGTGGTGGACTACAGATTGGCGTTGTCAAACAATTCGCACAAATCGAAGCGCTGAGCTAAGGGACACTTTACCTGAGTTCAACCGTCATGCGGTAGGCCCTACTCCTTTCCTCGACATCTGTCGTTTGATCGTCTCGCGTTGCGTCGAGCGACATCGCATTGCCCACACCGCACCGCCTCACCGAGACAACGACGCAATGGCATGGCCCACAGCATGCCTAGGGCGCACAGGGATCGCAGAACACCGTCACATGGTTCGAGCGCGGAACAGTGCCGTCATTTGTCGCCACGTCAGTGTGGCAGAAGGTGATGCGGCACGTCCGCTGGCCCGGATCATACGCGGCCTCTCTGACAAGCGCCCGAATGAGATTGCCTTGTTCGGTGAACGTCATCACCCCCCACACCGCCTCGAACTCCTCGAGTGCCGCGGTCACGCCGTCGAGGTCAATGGGTTGATTCCGGAGCACGGTGAGCTGAGCGTCTATCTCCTGCAGTCGTCGGTCAACATCACCGGCCTGACGTTCCAGCTCCGACAACCGCTCACTCAGCGACGGTTGCGGATTCGCGGAGCCCGCAATCGCGCTCACCAACCGCCTGATCTCATCGTCCTTCTGTTGCCGCTGCCTGGCCAGTCGTTTTCGTTCGGATTCGAATCGATCCAATTGCTCCTGTCGCTGACGGATCGACTCCTCGAACACTTCACGGATCAGATCGGGATCGCGCGCCAGCATACGTATCTGCTTCACCACAAAGTCCTCAATCTCCTGCGCCGGCAGTGACCGGGTTGAACACGCCGCCGGTCCCTGCTTCTGGTAGGTCGTGCAGGTGTAGTAGCGGTAGAGCCGATTGCCCTTCTTGGTGTACGTGTGTGCCATGGCAGCGCCGCACTGACCGCACCGCAGGATGCCCTTGAGCAGCGCCCCATGCTTGTTGCGGACCGTGCCGCCCGAGCCGTTGCCGTTCTCCCGGATCAACCCCTGCACCTGCTCGAAGATGGCGGGATCGACAATCCCCTCATGCTCAGCGTCGATGATCTGTCCGTTGTGCCGGGTCCTGCCGACGTAGGTGACGTTGGTCAGGATGCGCTGCAGCTTCGCCTTGTCCCAGACGGCCCCGGGATGATGCGCTCCCGTCTTGGTCTGATCAGACCACCGCCACCGCCTGCGGGATGTCGCTGAGTACCGTCAAGCTCTGGGCGCGATCGTTTCATTGGCGCCAACGGCTCATCGAGCGTGATGCCCAGCAGGCACGGCAACAGGCCGACCGACTGGCACAAGGACAGATGACCGACTCCGAACGCAACCAGAAGATCGTCCGTGCCGCCTTAGTCCGTCTGGCCCGCGGGATCGCCGACGGCAGGGTGAAGATGCAGATGGGGGACTTGGATCGTCTCGTACGGTTGGAGGAGCATCTGGCCGAGGTGCGGCGACAGTCAGCAACGACCGACTATGACAACTGGCCGACCGAGGCGCTGATCGCCCGTGAACGGGAGATCTCACTGGAGTTGCTGCGGCAATTCGATGGTGATGACTGGACCCGGGAGATCTGCGAGGCCCGTCATCGGGAGTGCGTGGCCCAGGGAATCCTGCCCGGCAAGGACCGGCTCCTGGCGGGGGTCCGCCCGCTGCCAACCGGCCCCGAACCGAGCGGCCCAGCGCACCCCGAGACCACCGATCCACCCTTCGAACCACTGGGTGTGTGACTGCGGCTCGGTACAGAGATTCTGTCCGTTTCTGTACCGAAAACTATACTTTTTCTGTACCGAAGGACAACGACGGGCTGGTCTCGCATCGACCAGTCAACCATGTACATATCAAAGACTTACTGGCATTCTCTCACGTCGGCGAGGGGGCGATTCTGACCGATTCTGCACCGAAACGCGACATTCCCCACAACGGTACAGAATCGGTCAATTCGGCCAGCCTGTGGTGAGCGAAGCCGAACCACATTCGCATCACAGGCATTATGTGAATGCACAACGACAAGATACGGTGCTACGTGGCGTGCTACATCGCGACAATGTGTCCCGCTGTCGTGGAAATCCAAGAGACTGTCTCTCCGGGTTCGCCATGGATTGTCCGCCGCTGTCGTCGAGGAATTCCTTGCGCGCCGAGAGCGCTGCCCACGTATCATGGACGAGTTTAATCCCCCCCACACTTCGGTGTGGGCCGCGAGGCCGCTGCTTCGGTAGTGGCCTCTGCTTTTTTCATGCGAACACACGTCTACATCGACGGATTCAATCTCTACTACGGCGCGGTCAGGGGCACCCCCTTCCGCTGGTTGAATGTCGCCAGGATGTGTGAGCTGCTGCTGCCCAAGGAATGTCAGATCACCTGCCTGAAGTACTTCACTGCGATCGTGAGTGCACGCGGCGCCGACCCCGACAAGCCGGTCCGCCAGAGTACATACATCCGTGCTCTCAGGACAATTCCCAACCTCGAGGTGATCGTGGGGCATTTCCTCACGCACGCGGTTCGCCTCCCCCTGGTCAATCCGCCCGCCGTCGGATCCCGCTTTGCCGAAGTCCTCAAGACCGAAGAGAAGGGATCCGATGTGAACATCGCCTGTCACCTCCTCAGCGATGCGTATCAGAACAAGTACGACACCGCTGTGTTGATCTCCAACGACTCGGACTTGGCTGAGGCGCTCCGGATTGTCAGGTTTCAGATGGGCAAACAAGTCGGGATCATCAATCCTCAGAAGGGCAGGGCCAGCAAAACACTGGTGAGCTACGCCCGTTTTGTCCGATCCATTCGCCACGGTGTCCTTCACGCATCCCAGTTTCCACCGACTCTCACCGACGCTGTCGGCGTGATACACAAGCCCGCGACCTGGTAATCTTTTGCGCAGGGCTGTGAAGCTCCCGCAATTGGGTGGTCAGATTGAGGAGGCGACCGCCATGCGGAGCGCGTCCTCCCCCACCCCGGCATACACCTCCGTCGTCGTAATCTGCCGGTGCCCCAACGCCCGCTGGACGAAGCGCAAGTCGCCCCATCCTGGTCTCTACGGAGTTTGTTGATCCAATCTCTTCTCTAACACCTCGATCCGGGCCTCAAGTCGAGCGTTCTCTACGGTACGTTTCTCAAGTGCCTGCACCGCGATCATCAGAATGCCCGCCATATCCCCGGAGTTTATGGTGGTCGGCGCTCCACTGGTTCCCACTCCGTCGTTCCCAAAGGCAGCAAAGAACTCCTGCGCCACCGGTCCATAGTGACGGAATTGCTCGGGATCGTGGCCGATGTAGTTCCAACTGGTGAGACTCAGATCACGGATCTTCCGAAGCACCTCGTTGCCATCCACTGGCCGGAAGTTCTCCTTTTCATTCAGGTCGGAGGGGAAAGTATAGGACACCTGACCTTCGATGACTGTCACTGCGGCATTGCCCAAGCGGATTTTGTTGCTGGCATTCACTGTCGCGCCGCTGCCGACGGCGGTGGCGTTGGTCAGGTTGCCGGCAGATACAGTTGCATTGAATCCAATGGCGGTGTTATTGGACCCGACAGTGTTGCTAAAGAGCGCACTCTGCCCCACGGCGGTGTTGCTGTCGCCTGTGTCGTTGAGGCCGAGCGCACTGCGCCCAATGGCGGTATTGTCGTCGCCCATGGTGTTGCTTCCAAGCGCGCCAGTCCCGCTGGCGGTGTTGAGGCCCCCCGTGGTGTTGCCGGCGAGTGCAAAGGATCCACTGGCGGTATTGCTGCCGCCGGTCATCGTCAAGTTGCCCGCATCTCTGCCTATGAACGTGTTATTCGTGCCGAAATTGTGAATGAAAGGCGCACCACCTTTGATAATATTCCCCGCCGTCGCACTGGAAGCATCAAGACCGAGATTCCCGGTCGATATCGCAAAGTCCCCACTGATAATCCCGCCCGACGCCCCATCCACTGTTGCGACACGGAAGGCAAACGGCCCTGTTACCAGTCGAAGCCTCGGCAGCACTGTTCCATCGACTTCGATCTCCAACCAGCGCACCGTGTCTGCAAAGACACTCTCGGTGAGCGGATCCATAGCGCCAATTAGTGCGGTCCAGAGCCCTTCCGTGCTCGTGGTGACGTTTTGAACCTCACCCGACCCGGCAGGCCAAACCTTGGTCCCATCGTTCTCAGCATCAAATACCCGGAACGTAAAGGTCTTGGCACCAGGGGCCAGTGGCAGACCGGCGTTGTCGGTGAGTTTGCCTTGAGCGCTGATGGACGAGGGGACAGAAGCGCTGGCGGAACCCGTGTTGGCAAACACAACCACCGCCAGCAACGGGGCACACAGGACGGAACGACCCATAGGGCACCTCCAACTTCCAAGAATCGTGCGGAGCGGGACCGGGAATGGAAGAACTCACCCGGAGTAGGTCACATGGGAAAGATAATCAATTCTGTCGGGATTAGGCCGCGCTGATTGCATGCCTGAGCGCGTCGTCTGACACTCGGGCATAGATCTCCGTCGTCGTAATCTGCCGGTGCCCCAGCGGTCGCCCCCTTGGAGACGCAATGATGTCGCGCGTCTCACGGTTTGTCTTGACAGGTCCCGTCCGGACCCCGATCTCGCCTTCGGACAAAGGAGGTCTCAGATGGCGAGAAAGAAAACTAAAGCCAAGAAGGCCAAAACACGGAAGGTCCGGTGTGCGGCCAAAACCGCAGCCGGGAAGCCGTGCAAGAATTACACCGCGGGCAAGTCGAAATTCTGCCGAAGCCATCGTTGAGCAGATCGTCTGAAAGTGCCGAAAGTCTCTGAAGAAGGGTGCGGCGACAGGCGCTGCGCCCTTCGACTGTCCCGGTTCATCACCTCATCGTCCAGACGGGTAGATATCTGAGTTCTCGCGAGTCCCAGGATGGGACCGGCATTTTAAGCTCCGGGGAGTAAGTAGTCACCTCAAGGTCGCATCAGTGGGAGAACGGCATGGCAGGCAGAACGAACAAGCGAAGTCCCGCATCAAAGCAAACATCCTCCATGACCAGACGACGCGTCACACGGCGCCCTGAGTCCAAACCGGCGAAGGGCTCCAAGCCGCACCCGCGGTCGATGCCGGCGAAGACCGGGAATCTGCATACTTCAGGGACGCGCCGGACGATTCCACCGGCTACGCGTGGGATACACCGTGTCACCTCCACCAACAAGAAATCGGCGACGTTTAGTCTCGCCGCACCAACTGGGGTGGATGTGGCAGTAGCCGGGTCCTTCAACAATTGGGAACCGCAGGCGATGACGAGAGGGCGGGATGGGGTGTGGCGCATCACATTGCAGTTGGCGCCGGGTAATCATCAGTACAAGTTCCTGGTCGGCACACAGTGGCGTGAGGACCCGAACAACCCGCGGAAGGTCCAGAACGATCAGGGGGGATTCAACTCGGTCTGCAGCGTGATGTGAGCATGCCGTCGAGACAGCACGGGACATCTCGTCATCCGTTCGCGACCGCTCGCCTCAGTGAATCATCGCGCACACGTGCGTACATCTCCGCGGTCGTTAGCTGTCGGTGCGACAGTGTCTGTTGGACCGGATGGAGATTGAAATAAAAACCCCGGTCGGATTAACTCCCACCGGGGTTTGTCGGACTTGTGGTGCCGACGCTTAGATCTTGCGGACATTGCTCGCTTGCGGTGCGGTTGCACCCTGCGTCACTTCGTAGCGCACCCGGTCGCCGACGGCCAGATTGCGCGGACCATCACCCTCGCCCTGGATGACGTCACGATTGACGCTGAGATCCGCCTGTGTGATGAAACCATGACCCTTGGCGGTGTCAAACGACTTGACGGTTCCTTCGCACGTGCCCGCTTTCATTTCTTTGACTGATCCTCCCCCGATTTGGTTGACACCTCATAAGAGAGTTTTGATACTCTCGGAGGAGGTGTTTGATGAGCAGTTCAAGACGCCGGTACACGGCGGAGTTTAAGGCGGAAGCGGTTCGGCTGGTGG
>Ga0302046_10000383_pt1 | contig 45324 bp, 36 predicted proteins | sample RVTome_11_FD_200261 | JGI IMG/M metagenome (GOLD analysis project Ga0302046, IMG submission 200261) | Soil microbial communities from uranium-contaminated site in the Upper Colorado River Basin, Wyoming, United States - RVT147D111 (version 2) ...
CCGAGGGTCGCAATCACCGTGGGCATGGCCGTGCTGACGACCGTGGCCTCGAGCGCGGCCAAGCTCATGCCCAGCAGCAGTCCGGCGGTGATGGCGCGACGGCGTGGGGAGCTGACTTCGAGGTGGGGTCTCGGCGCCGACATCCCTCTCAGCGTACCAGAAAGCCCATCAGCGTTGCGCGCAGGCGATGGTCGTGAGGCCATCGCGCGACGCGCTACCGTTCCCGTTCCCAGTAGAACCGGATGAGATCGGTGCCGACCGGCTGTGCGCCGAGCTGGCGCAGCATCATCGTCACCTGGCCGCGGTGATAGGTGCCGTGATTGATGAGGTGCTGGAACATCTGCCAGAACGGCGAGCGGTGCTGCTTGCCGTCGATCCGGCTGGTGTATTCCATCGTCTGGTTGATGCCGTCCTGACCGAGACGCGCCAGCAGCGCCCGCACCTTCGTCTCATGCTCCTTCGAGGCCTGGCGGATCGCGTCGAGGTCGGGATACGCGACGGAATCCGGCGTCGGTACGGGCTCGTGCTGCCAGCGCGCGTACCAGGCGCGTTCGCCGAAGTGAATGTGCCCGAGGGTGTCCCGGACGGACGGAAAGCTGTTGCCCAGCTCCCTGGTGAACTGCTCCGGTGACAGCGGCTCGACCGCGCCGAATACGCGATCCTGCGCCCAGTAGTGGTAGTCGAGCAGCTCGCTCAGGTACTTGTGATTCACGGCACACCCTCTTGAGGAGATTCTAGCGCCAGGACTCCTCGGTCCGCGTCATCGTCATCTCGATCGAGCCGGAGTCCCGGCTGTTCCCGTCGTCGTTCGAGATGTCGATGCTGTACACGAAACGGCCCGTGCCTGAGGCACGGGCCACGCGAATCGAGATCGCGCCCGAGCGACGCGCCGTCGCGCGGCTTCTCGAACGCCGTTGGCACGAACATTTCGCTTGACGACCTTTCTGGCGGGCACCGCGTCGCGATCGCTGACGCGGTGCCGATGGGCCCGAGTACGCGTGAGGTTGGCACGAGACGGGCGTTCTCGCCTCGAGGAACCCTCGGCGTCATCTCCCCGGTCGTTCGTCGCGCCTGCGGTCTCCTGCGCGGTCGAAAAACCCGGGTTTACGATGCGGCATGCGCATTACCCGCCCCGTTCCCTCCGTCTGGGCCAGTCCCCGCGTCGCATCTGCCGGCGGGCCGGCCGATATGCTCCCGAACGCCGAGCAGATCGGTGACGCCATTGCGGATCTCGCCGCGCGGCTGCACGCGGCCGTTTACGAGCTGCTCGTTCTGATCCGGCAATTCGATGCCAGTGGGGGCTGGAGCGATGCCGGCGCCCTTTCCTGCGCTCACTGGCTCAACTGGCGTATCGGGCTCGGCCTGGGCGCGGCGCGCGAGAAAGTCCGCGTTGCCCACGCGCTGGCGAAGCTGCCGCTCGTGAGCAACGCGATGCAGCGCGGAGCGTTGTCCTACTCGAAGGTCCGGGCCCTCACGCGTGTGGCCACCAGGGAGAACGAGGCACAGCTCGTCGATCTGGCGCTGAGTGCCACAGCGGCCCAGGTCGAGCGGTTCACGCGTGCCTGGCGGCGCGTGGACCGCACGGTGGCTGCCGAGGAGACAGCCGCGCGCCATCTCCACCGACACCTCGACGTCTGGGTGGACGACGACGGCGCGGTTGCGCTTCGAGGCCGTCTGTCGCCCGAGGTCGGCGCCGTGGTGCAGAGGGCGCTCGAGGCGGCGTCCGACCGGCTGTACCGGGAGTCGGCGACCGCCGACGATGCCCACGGGATGGCGCAAGAGGTGACGCCGTCCCAGCGGCGGGCCGATGCGCTTGGGCTACTGGCCGAGAGCGCCCTGGCGCACGAGCTGGACCGCGGCACGGCGGGCGACCGGTACCAGGTGGTGATGCACGTCGAAGGCGACGTCTTGCAGGTTGACGGGGACGCCGGCCAGGCAGTGCTCGAGGATTCGGGCGGTTCGCACGTTTCAGCGGAGCCGTCACAGCGGATCGCCTGCGATGCGTCGCTTGTCCAGATGAGTCACGATGCCGACGGCTCCGTGCTGGACGTCGGCCGGAAGACGCGAACGATTCCACCGGCGATTCGCCGGGCGCTCGCGGCCCGGGACCGCCAGTGCCGGTTCCCCGGCTGTGTGGCGCGGCACTGCGATGCCCACCACATCCATCACTGGGCCAAGGGCGGCTCGACGAGCCTGGGCAACCTGGTGCTGCTGTGCCGGCGGCATCATCGAGCCGTCCACGAGGAAGGCTTTACCGTGACGTGTCACGTCGATGGCGAGCTCACGTTCCGGCGACCGGATGCCGTGATGATTCCGGCGGCTCCGAAGCTTCCCGACTGGCGAGAGACCGATCCGGGCCCGCCACTTGCCCCGACGAGCGGACGACTGACGGACGTCGGTATCGCAATCGGCTCGCTGACCACGACACCGCGCTCGGATGGCGAGCGCTTCGACCTGGGCTGGGCCCTCGACGTGCTGTACGTTCCCGCGGAAGCGTCAGGTACGCACGAGCCTGACCACGACCCCGCAATCGGGAACCCTCGGGCGCGTCTCGTGTCGAAGCCTTCATGACCCGGTCGCTGGCCGTGTCGGCGCTCGCCCTGACCACGTCGATACCCTTTGTTTACGGACAGTCCGCGCCGCCGGCAGCAGCCTTCGACGTCGCATCGGTCGAGCGCCACGCCGGCGACGTGTGCCGAAGCGGCGGCGTCAGCGTCCAGCCAGGCGGACGATTCACGGCCCCGTCCGCTACGGTCCGCGAGCTCGTCGCCGCCGCATACGACCTGCAGGACGCCCGGATCGTCGGCGGGTCGGAGTGGCTCGCGCGGGACCGGTTCGAGGCTCACGTCGAGACTCGAAAGCTGCCGGTGTACGTGCTCGTGTCCTCGAAAGAGGATCGAAGGCCTGGACCGCAGTTGCGTCCGTCGCGGCCCGAATGCGCCCCGGTGAGCGCTCCGCCGCGCGGGGTCTTCGCGCCCGGGTTCGTGCCAGCGCCACCACCGCCGGCCGAGGGCGGCCCCCTCATGCTCGACGCCATGTCGCTCGGATGCCCGTCGGTCACGGTGCGCATGAACGGAAGCGGCCACTGGTCCATTCGCGAAACGACGATGGCGCAACTTGCGCGACGCCTCACCGGCGAGCTCGACCGCCCCGTTATCGATCGCACCGGCCTGGCAGGGCCCTACGACATCGATCTGACCTTCGCGTCGGACGCCGCCGTGCTCGCGGTGCCCCTCGGTGACATGCCGCCCCTTCGAACCGCGCTCCGCGAACAGCTCGGGCTCGAGTCGGCCCGGGCGCCTGTCGAGGTGCTCGTGATCGATCGGACCGAGGAACCGACAGAGAGCTGACGAGCCGCCTCTTCGCCCGAGCGCAGCTTCCGCTCGAGAGCGTTCGCACCAGGATCGAGCAGCGCACCGTGGTCCGCGAGCGGGTCTCGTGGCGGGAAGTTCATCATGTATCAGGGATGGGCCGAGCCAGGGATTCCGCCGCGCAATCTGGTGGACTACCACGCTGAGATCCTGGAGCAGACCGAGGGCGCGGCCGACGCCGTGCGGCTCTTCATGGTGCCGGGGATGGGGCACTGCGGCGGCGGCGATGGCACCAGCACGTGCGACATGGTTGCCGCGCTCGACGCCTGGGTGGACGGCGGGACGGCGCCCCGATTCGGTTCCCGCGTCGCGCGTGCGCAACGGAACGGTCGATCGCACTCGTCCGCTCTGCGCCTGGCCGAGCGTGGCCGTCTACGACGGCTCCGGCAGTATCGACGACGCGTCGAACTTCAGCTGCCGGGTTCCCTGACGTCGCTCACGGAAGGGACCGCCACGCCCCGCCGGAGCCGTGGTACGTCTCCGCAAACAGCTCGAAGCGGGCGCCACAGCTCCGGCACAGGAACTGAAGGTCGATGATGTCCGGCCGGGGGCCGTCGGCCGCGATCTCCTCCAGTCCCGCTCCGCTCCCCAGGCCACCCGCGAGCGTCCCTTCCGCGATGCGCTGCCGGGCGATGTGCGGCGCCTGGGCAAGGTTCCCGGGCGTTCGGCGACTCCTGCCATGCGCACGGATTCAGCGCACGACGTCGTGATGTCGGTCATCTGCTACGCACTCTTCTGGCGCACGACCAGGTCGACCTCGCAGTCCAGAACCTGGAGCAGCGCCAGGAGCTGGTCGATGGACTTGCGATAGTTCGTCTGATCCAGCAGCCGGTAGAACTGTGTGGCGGACGTGCCGAGTCGGCGAATGATCTCCCGCTTGGAGAGTGGACTGGCTGCTACTCGCTTCTGCGCCTCGAGCGTGAGCTGGTACAGCAGTAGATTCCGGAGATACTTCGGGTCCCGGTTGTACTCGAGCACTTCTTCGACGTGGACGGTGCCAGACCGGCCCGAGTCGAGGACGTAGGTGAATGCCTCCCGGCCGGCTTCCTCGTCCACAAAAACCTCGCGAACGCGATCGACAGCCGTCGGAGGCGGGACAGCCCGTGAGAACGGGAACAGCATCTGCCTGCTCGACGTGTGCAGCTCGAATGCCTTCCGCCGATTGTTGTGCTCAACCCTCCGAATCTTCACAGTTGCCCCTCGGCCTCAAGCTTCGCGAGCAGTCGAATCAGCCGGCGCGGGGCTGAGCCCTGCATCGCGCAACCGTGAACCAGATCCCACTTCACGACGAGCTTGCCGTCCCGGTACACATGAACATGGCGCGGCGAGTGGTCACCTTCCACGTGATGAACACGTAGCCGCCGCGTCGCACCTTGCCCAGGAGAATGATAATGATACCTCATACGGTAACACTTTACAATGCGGCCCCGGGATGTCTTGGCGGACTCAGGACCGCCGGCGATGGCGGATCTTCGCCTTGGTGAGATTCTGCTTCACGCGGAGCCGCACGATTCGGGAGATGAGCGTGTAGGGAACCGGCCGATCCAGCGGGAACCTCAGATTTCCCTTCGGGCCCGCGTAGGGCGCGAGCGCGTTCTCGAGCTTCGCGTCACCGCGAACCGGCGGATACAGTCCGATGTGGCTCTTGAAGGCAGCGAAGTAGATCAGGATGCCCTTCTGCTTGAATGCCGGCATCCGACAGCTCATCACTTCGTCGCCCTCCGGTGCCGCCGCGCGGATCACCTGTCGAATGCGCCGCAGGATCGGTTTCACTGCCGCCGGCGCTGCTGTGATGTACGCGTCGATGCTGGTTCGTGGCACGCGTGAAGTGTCTGGCGGCTCGAATCGTAGCACGCCGACTTCCGCCGACCTGTCCGCCCGCCGTCGCGGGCCCGCCGCCCCGCAGGTCGAACTTAGCTCACGTGTGCCGGTTGACGAGCGCGTACGCCAGGCCGAGCCGCGAAGCCGGAACGCGGCCGTAGCGATTCACCCACGCGTCTTCCGGGCATCGCGTTCGAGTTGTGGCGAGTCAGCTCGAAAGCTTTGAGCCGCGTAACGTGTGCCGCCGCGAGGTACGGACTAGACGCGCGCGAGCGGAAGGGTACGAGCGAAGGCCGCGTTCCCGGCCGCAGCGTCCGCGGTCGTCAACCGGCACACGTGGGCTCCGGCCGGGCGGCAGGCCCGCGACAGCGGGCGGGGGGATGGTCAGGGAACGTCGACGACCCGAACCGGCACGCCGTCGATCTGATATCCATTGAGCTTGTGCTCGAAGCCGCCGGCATCGACCCAGCCGGCCACGAGCACGCGAGACACGCGATCCTGGGCGCTGACCGTGGTCGACGGGAGTCGTCCGCCGACGCACAACCACACCAGGCATGCGGCGATGACGGTCAGGACAGCCTTCGTGTACAGATCGACTCGCATGTCATCCTCCGAACGGGCGTGAAGGGGGCGTCCAAAGCCCAACTCAGTTGGGCGTCAGCGACACGTTGAGCGTGGCGGTCTCGCCGCTGCGCACGGTCACGTCCGTGACGTACGTGCGGTAGCCCTCGCGCTGTACCTCGACGGCATGCGTGCCCGCGCCGAGCTGTACGACGAGGCGCTCGTTCTCGCCGGAGCTCTCCCAGGGCTCGCCGTCGATCGTGACCGTGGCACCGGCGGGCTGCACGCGTACCGACAGGGCGCCGAAGGTCGGCTCGACCACCGCCTGTTCGGCCGGCACCGGCTCGCGGTCGGTGATCGGCGCCGGCGCGGCGTTGCGTGCCGGACGTTGGGTCGCCGCCGTGGAGGTCGAGGCGGGCACCGGCGGCTGCGGGTCGGGTTCGCCTGGCGCGAGCGGCTCCATCGTGTGCTTCACGTTCAGCGAGCGCCTCGGCTGCAGGTAGAGCTGCTGGCCGTAGCTCCGGTGGCCCGGCAGGTACAGCTCCAGGGCGTGCTCGCCGGGCTCGGCGTTGAGCCGCTGGAAGATGCCGTCGAAGTCGTCCACCGTGCCCGCGTAGTAGCCGTCGACGAACACCTGCGTCTCGCGCGGCCTCACCTGCAGGCGCAGCGACGTGCTCAGGTCGTAGACGCCGCCGTAGTACCGGCCGTAGTAGGGCGGATAGACGCCGTACGGTGAGTACCAGTAGCCGTAAGGCGAATACCACGGGTCGTAAAAGGCCGGTCCGTACCCGACCCCCACACGGACCACCGTCCGCGGCTGGACGACCCGTACGGTCGACCGGGAGCGCGCAACGGCGCGCCGCTGCGCGAAGGCGCCCTCGGGCAGCGCCAGCAGGCACATGGCGGCGGCGAGACAGACGACGGTCGTTCTGACGAACAATCGGCTCACAGCGGCCTCCGTATCCACACGGGAAGACGCAACCCTCGTGCCGGGAGCAGGATACCCAAAAACCGGCCTGATCCGGACGGGCCCGGCCAGGCCGTCGCCTGCCGGCGACAACGCCCGTCCCGCCAGCGTCTCGCCGCGTGGACGGTCGGCGCCGGGGTCAGGCGTCCGGGCGGTCGGGAAGCACGATCTCGAACACCGCCCCGCCTTCGTTGCGAGCCGTGATCCGCCCGCCGTGCCGCTCGACGATGGCCTTGACGATCGACAGGCCCAGGCCGCTGCCTCCGGCTGCCCGCCGCGAGGCGTCTGCCTTGTAGAAGCGGTCGAAGATGAGGTCGAGGTGCACGGGCGGGATGCCGGGGCCCGTGTCGCGGACGACGAGGTGCAGGCCGTCGGCGGCCCGAGTACCGCTCAGGGTAATCTCCCCGCCCTCGGGCGTGTGTCGCAGGGCGTTGGCCGCCAGGTTCTGCAGCGCCTGCTCCAGGCGATCGCGGTCGCCGAGGACCGTCGCGGCATCGGGCTCGACGTGGCTGGCAAGGCGGATCGATCGCGCGCGCAGCTCGCGCTCGTGGCGCGCCGCCACGCGTCCGAACAGCGCCGCCACTTCCACGGTGTCGCGCCGCAGGGGCGAACCTCCGCCCTCGAGGCGCGCCAGGTCGAGCAGGTCGCCGATGATGCGCTCGAGACGGTGAGTCTCCTCGGTGACGATGTGAAGGTACCGCTCGCGGGTGTCCGGCTCGAGCTGCAGCTCCGACATCGAGAGCGTCTCCACGTAGCCGCGCATGGCGGTGAGCGGCGTCATCAGCTCGTGCGAGACGTCGGCCAGCAACTGCCGGCGCGCGGCATCCGAGGTGGCCAGCGCCTGGGCGCGATCGGCCAGCTCCTCCGCCATCCGGTTGAACGAATGTGCCAGTGCGGCCACCTCGTCGCCGCCGTGCTCGGGCACGCGCACGTCGAGTCGCCCGCTGCCGAGCGCCTCGGTGGCGGTCTGCACCTCGCGCAGCCGCCGGCGCGCCGGTCCGAACACGACCAGCGCGATGAGCGTCATGCCGACGCCGAGGACACCGGCCGCCACGAGCGCCAGCGTCGGGCCGAACCGGGAAAGCACCCGGGAGAACGTCGGCCCGCCTGGCAGCACGACGACGCGTCCCGCGGGCACCCCGTTGACGATCACCTGCGCGAACTCGCCGCGCCGCCGTCCTGGCCGGACGGCTGCCGCGGCGGCCTGGCGTGACGGGTCGGGAACCGGGCGTCCTGCGTCGGCCGCCTGCCGCGCGTCGTCGGATCCCGGCGCGCCGCCGAACCCGTCCCGCCGGCGAGGGAACCGGGGACCGCGCTGCGTCAGGAGCTCCTGCGACGTCCTCACCGCTTCGAGCAGCGCCGGGGGCACGTCGTCGTGATTCGACAGCACGCGCCCGTCGCGCATGACGACCACGAAGGTCTGCAGCACCTGCCCGAACTGTTCGCGGAGGTACCCGTCCAGGTCGAGCGACTCGTCGGCCGAGAGCGCCGCCCCGACATCCGAGGCCACGAGCACCGCCAGACGTCCGGGGGAGGGAGCCGGTATCGCGCCGGCGATCCGTTCCGTCATCCAGAGGAAGAGGCCGCCCTGAGCCGCCAGCATGAGTGCCAGGAAGGCGAACAGTCCCAGCCCGATCCGCCAGTAGAGGCTGCGGTACCACCTGGGCGTGCTAGACATCGGCCGCCTTGTAGCCGGCGCCCCACACGGTCAGGATCACTTCCGGCTCCGCCGGACTCTTCTCGATCTTCTTGCGCAGGCGCTTGACCAGCGTGTCCACGCTGCGGACCGTGACGAACGTCTCGTCCTTCCACACCTTGCTCAGCAGCGCCTCCCGGCTGAAGACGATGCCGGGATTGGCCGCGAGCACGTACAGCAGCTCGAACTCGTTGAACGTGAGCGAGATGTCGGTGTTCCCCGCCCGTACGCGGCGGCGGGAAGGATCGATCTCGATGTGACGGTAGGTGATGGGGCTGCCGGCCGCGGTTCCTCCCGCCGTCCGGCCCGCGGAGCCGTCCCTTCGGCGGAGGAGCGCCCGGACGCGCGCCAGCAGCTCCCGGATGCCGAAGGGCTTGGTCAGGTAGTCGTCGGCGCCGCTGTCGAGTCCCAGGACCTTGTCGGATTCCTCTCGCCTGGCCGTGAGCATCAGGATCGGCGTGTCGACGTTCGGCGACTCGCGACGGATGGCCCGGCACACCGTCATGCCATCGAGGCCTGGGAGCATCAGGTCGAGCACGATCAGGTCGAACGGCCGCTCCCTGGCCAGCGCCAGCCCGCGCTCGCCGTCGGCTGCCTCGACCGGTGCCAGCTCCTCGAGGCGCAGGTGCAGCGAGACGAGCTCACGGATGTGGGCTTCGTCCTCGACGACGAGGACGCTGGGCTGTGCCGCGCTGGAGGTGGTCATGGGACGCTCGACGCTCCGCTGCCTGTGGCCAGTGTAGCCCCGGCCGGAGGTGGAATCGTGACGCGCCGGTGACACGGCTGTGGCAGCCGGACCGGCGGTGCCGACCCGGCGAGGGAGTCGATTTGTCATCGGCGTGTCACCAGGTTCCGCCGTCAAATATCCGGTATCGGGAGGACGGTGCGGATGATCGCAGGGCGTTCGTGCAGGCGTTGACGTCGTCGTCCGGACTCCGGCCGGCGGGCGCCCTGCTGGCGAGTCTGGTGCTCGGAGCGGGCCCCTTCGTGCTGGCGCAGGCGCCTCAGACCTCACCGTCCACCGCTGTTGTCGTGTGCACTGTGAGTGGCCAGGTGGCCAGTGTCGGCACGGTACTACCCGGCGTATCGCTCCGCGCCACGCGCGACGGGGTGGTGGCGGCCGCGACCTCCACTGACGTGGCCGGTGCCTTCAGCCTGCGGCTCCCGGCGGGCACCTATCAGGTGAGCGCCGAGCTGGCCGCCTTTGCGCGCTTCGAGCAGGCGATCACGGTGAGCGCTGCGTCGTGCTCGCCCACGCTCGACGTGGATCTCGTGCTCGGTTCCCGCGCCCCCGTTGCAGAAGCCGCTGCCGGCGCGATCGCTGCGGCTCTACCGGCCGCGCCCGCGCCCGCCGAGGCGGAGCGACCCGCCCAGGGCCGCGGCTTCGGACGTCGCGGCGGCGGCCCGGGTGATCTGGCCGCCCGCGCGCGCGAACGGTTCGCCCAGCTCGACGTCGTGCAGGCCGATACGGCCAGCGCGGCTACCGACGCCGGGCTCGAGGTCGACTTCGACGACCCGGCGGCACGACTGCTGCCTCCGGGCTTCTCGACGGATGTCTCCACCGACGTCGTCGCCGTGCTCGGCGATGCCGCGCGCGTGGACCGCGGGCAGTTGCGTGACCGACTCGGGGCCCTCGGCCGGGGCGAGTTCGACGCGATCGGCGCGCAGTTGCCAGCCGGGGTCGATCTGGCCCAGGCCATCGAGCGGTTCGCCGGCGGGCAGTTCGCGGGCGGGTTCGAGGAGCTCGGCGGCCGTGGCGGCAGAGGCGGGCGCGGCGGCTTCGGTGGTGACGGTGGTGGTGGGTTCCTCGGCCGGGGTCGCGCCGGCAGCGCCCTGCAGGGCTCGGCCACCTATACCTTCGGCGGCTCCGTGCTCGACGCCGCGCCCGCGCGCATCCGGGCGAGCTCGCAGACCGATCCCGGCTACGTGCGGCAGAACTTCGGCGCCAGCATGGGCGGGGCGCTCCCGCTTCCCAGCGTGTCCGCGGAGCGTCGCCCGAACATCTTCTTCAACTACTCGGGCGGGCGGTCCACCGATCTCGTCGACCGGTACGCCACGGTGCCGACGCTCGAGATGCGAGCCGGGAACTTCTTGGACCTCGGCGTGAGTCCCATCGATCCACTGACCGGTCAGCCGTTCGCCGGCAGCCAGATCCCGGACGATCGCATCGACCCTGGATCGAAGCAGCTCCTCGGGTACATTCCCCAGCCGAACCTGACCGGTACGACCCAGAACTTCCGTCGCAGCACGACGTCGGCAACCACGTCCGACGGCTTCAGCGTCCGCGTGACGCAGACGATCGGCGCGGCGGGACGCGGGCGGGGCGGACGCGGCGGGGGCCGTGGAGGCGGCGGCTTCGGACGTGGCGGACGGGCCGGCGCGGCGGGGTTCGCGGCCTCGATCAACGCGCAGGTGCAGTACCAGCGCAACGACTCCGACGCCCTCAACGTGTTTCCCGATCTGGATGGTGCCAACCACCGGACGTCGCTCTCGGTGCCGGTGACCGTCAACCTGCTGCACGGCCGGACGGTCCACAACGTGCAGGTCAACATGTCGCGCAGCTCGTCCACCGCGCGCAACGCGTTTGCCAACGTGCTCGACGTGGCCGGCGCGGCCGGGATCGGCGGCGTGGCGAGCGATCCGGCCGACTGGGGCATCCCGACGCTGTCGTTCTCGAGCCTGACGGGGTTGCGGGACCTGACGCCGACACGGCGCAGCGACGACCGCTTCTCGGTCGGCTACTCGATGACCCGTCCGGCGCAGAGCCACAATTTCCGCTGGGGCGGCGACGCACGATTCGATACCTCGCGCGGACGCACCAACGGCGACGCGCGCGGAACGTTCGTCTTCACCGGCTTGTACGCAGCCGGCGGGCCGGTGGTGGGCGGCCAGGGACTCGACTTCGCCGACTTCCTCCTGGGCGCGCCGCAGCAGGCCACGGTGCAGTATGCCGAGGACGTCGTGCTCCAGGGGCGCTCCTTCAGCCTCTACGCCCAGGACGACTGGCGTTTCCGTGGCAACCTCACGCTCAACCTCGGTGTGCGCTACGAGCTGGTACGGCCGTTCACCGAAGGCAGCGGCCGGATGGTGAACCTCGACGTGGCGCCGGACTTCACGGCGGCCTCTCCGGTGCTGTCGGGCGGTGCCGGCGCGTTCTCGGGTCTGTTTCCGAGCGCGCTGGTCAACGAGGACTACAACAACGTGGCTCCACGCATCGGCATCGCCTGGCGGACCGCGGGCATGGTGGTGCGCACCGGCTTCGGCACGAGCTTCAACAACGGCTCCTATTCCGCGATCGCGCGGCAGCTCACCGCCCAGCCGCCTTTCGCCGTCACCTCCACGAGCATCGGCACCGAGTTCGCGCCGCTGACCTTCGGCGATCCGTTCGCGAGCGTGGAGGAGGACACTACCACGAACAACTTCGGCGTGGACAGGGGGTACCAGCTCGGCGTGATCCATACCTGGAACGTCGACGTGGACCGTGGGCTGCCGGGAGGCTGGCAGGTGGGCGTGGGCTACACGGGTACGAAAGGGCAGCACCTCGACCTCGTGCGGGCGCCCAACCGCGGTCCGGATGGGCTGCGCATCGAAGGCGTGCAGCCGTTCCTGTGGCAGACCTCCGACGGGCGGTCGATCCTGCACTCGGGCACGGTGCGGCTGCGGCGGCGTCAGACCCAGGGCATCTCCGGAAACCTCAGCTACACGCTCGCCAGGTCGATGGACGACGCTTCATCGATCGGCGGCGGTGGGCAGCAGGTGGCGCAGGACGACCAGAACCTCGGGGCGGAGTGGGGCCTGTCGAGCTTCGATCGCCGCCATCAGCTGAACGGGAGTCTCTCGTTCGAGCTGCCCTTCGGCGCGAACCGCCCGTGGCTGTACCGCGGCGGCGTGTGGGCGGCGCTGCTGAGCGACTGGTCGATTGCCGCCTCGTACAGCGCGCAGTCGGGCACGCCCCTCACGGCGCGCGTGGTGGGTGCCGCCAGCGACGTCGCGCGCGGCACCAACGGGTCTCTGCGTGCCGACTACACCGGCGCGCCCGTCTCGATCGGCGACCCGACGCTGCTGCAGTACTTCAACACCACGGCGTTCGCGGTGCCCATACCGGGCACGTTCGGCTCTGCCGGCCGGAACACGATCATCGGGCCGGCGCAGCAGCAGCTCGACGCCACGCTCTCACGCGATCTGCGATTCGGCCCCCAGGGCGTCTCGATCCAGCTCCGGGCCAACAACGTGCTCAACAGCGTGTACTTCGGGGCCATCGACACCACCGTCAACTCGCCGACCTTCGGGCAGGTCGTGTCGTTCCGCCCCCGGCGATCGGTGCAGCTCAATCTGAGGTTCAGGTTCTGATGCGTCCGCGATCTCTCCTGGCGGTCGCGCTCGCGCTGATCTGCCTGATCGCCCCGTCCGCGGCGCAGCAGCAGGGACCGGCACGGCCCACCTTCCGCTCCGACGTGGACCTCGTCGTGGTGGACGTGGTGGTCCGCGATCGCAGCGGCGCCTTGGTCCGTGGGCTCACGGCGGACGACTTCGAGGTGATCGAGGACGATACGCCGCAGACGATCGTCTCGTTCAACGTCGAGGAGATCACCGAGGAGCCGGTCGCCGATCCGCTCACGCCGGTGCTGGCGGTCGGCGCCCAGGAGATTGCCGGCGTGACGGCCCCGCTTCCGCAGGTCGCGGCACCGGCCGCGACGCCGGCGCCGCAGCCGTCAGCGGCCCCGGAGCCGCAGCCGCCTCGTCAGGAGGCACGGCGCCGCGAGGACCTGGCCGGGCGCCGGCTCATCGTGCTGCTCTTCGACCTCAGCTCCATGCAGCCCGAGGAGCTCGATCGTGCCGGCCAGTCGGCGGTGGACTACGTCGAGATGCAGATGACGCCGGCGGACCTGGTGGCGGTGGCCACGATCGACACGACGCTCAACATCGTGTCGGACTTCTCGAGCTCGCGCGAGGAGGTGCTGACGGCGCTCTCCGAGTTCGTGGTGGTCAACGCCACGGGGTTCGAGACGATCGTGGCCGAGACGACCGAGACCGACGAGGCCGAGGCCTCTGGTGACGAGGCGGCCGCGGCAGGCTCGTCCTCGGAGTACGACCTGTTCAACAACGACGCCCGTCTTCGCGCCATCCGGACGCTGGCCGAGCTGCTGGCGCCGATCGAGCAGAAGAAGTCGGTGCTCTACTTCAGCGGCGGGATGGCGCGCAGCGGCGGCGACAACCAGGTGGAGCTGCGCTCGGCCATCAGCACGGCCGTGCGTGCCAACGTGGCGCTCTATGCGGTGGACACGCGGGGGCTGCAGGCGGTGGTGCCCGGTGGCGACGCCTCTCGCGCGAGCGCGCGCGGCGTGGCGGCCTTCTCGGGCCGCGGCGTGTCGCAGCAGTTCAACCAGTTGTTCGCCTCGCAGGAGACGCTGAAGACGCTGGCGGCCGACACGGGCGGCGAAGCCTTCACCGACAGCAACGACTTCGGCGACGCCTTCGTCCAGGTACAGCGCGACACCTCCTCGTACTACCTGCTGGGCTACAACAGCCCGAACACGACCAGGGACGGCAAGTACCGGCGCATCACGGTGCGCCTGCGGGATTCGGCGCTGCGCGTCGAGCACCGCGCGGGCTACTACGCGGATCGCGACTTCGCCCACACGAGCGGTCGCGATCGCGAACGGCTGCTCGAGGAGCAGATCACGGCGCCGGTGTCGCTGACGGACTTTCCGGTGGTCGTCTCGACCGGCTGGTTCCGTCAGGAGCCGGACAGGTACTACGTGCCGCTGTCGGTGGCGGTGCCGGGCTCGGCGCTCCGGCGGACCCCCCGGCGCGATTCGCTCGACATCCTGGGCGTGATCATCGACGAGCAGGGCCGTCGCGTGGGCCGCGTGCGCGACACCCTGGACCTGCCGCCGGACTCGCTGCAGGGCGCGGCGCGGCAACTCCTGTATCAGTCCGGGCTCTCGCTGCCGCCAGGGCTCTTCACGGTGAAGGTCGTGGTGCGCGAGAACGCCGACGGCGCCATGGGCACGTTCGAGACGCCGATCTTCGTGCCGGACCTCGCCGACGCGCCGGTCAAGGTGAGCTCGGTGACGCTCAGCACACAGCTCCGGCCGGCGGGCCGACGGCGCTCGGACAGTCCGCTCATCCGCGACGGCCTGGAGCTGCTGCCGAGCCTGACGCACGTGGTGGATCGCAACCAGCGGATGTACTTCTACTACGAGGTGTACGATCCGGCGGCGCCCGAGGGCCAGGCGCCACGGGTGAAAACGAGCCTGGCGTTCTACCGGGGCGCGGTGAAGGTGTTCGAGACGCCGCTCGTCGAGCGTGCCGCGCTCGATGCGGCCGACCGGAGCGCGGCGCTCTTCCAGTTCGAGGTGGCGGCGGATCGCTTCGAGCCGGGGCTCTACACCTGCCAGGTGAACATCATCGACGACGTCGCCGGCACGTTCGTGTTCCCACGCCTCGCCCTCTACGTCCGCGCGGCGGCCGCGCCAGAGCCGCCTGCCGCCCAGCCCTGATTCGCTCGGGCGTCGTCTCCCCTACGTGAGTCGCAGGCCCTCGGACGGGCGCCGCCGGGGTGTCCCCGCCCGTCCTCTGCGCTATCGGCGCCTGCGGGCGGGCGGGGGCCCCTCCCCGGCGCCACCCGTCCGAGCGTTTACCGACTCACGTGACCCCGATCGCACGGCGTTCAGCGATTCGAGCCCGTGGCGTCTCGTTCCTCTTCGGCCAGCACATCCAGAAAGAGCCGCTCCACGGCGTCGATCTCGGCGAGGTAGCCGGCCGGGTCCACGGGCTGCCGGCCTTCATCGAGCGCGAGGTCCGCGACTACCTCGGTTGCGGCTGGCTCGCTGGCGGCTTCGCGCGGTTCCGGTGCGACGCGCGCGGCCTGGACCGGCTCGTGCCGTTCTCGTGCAGGGGCCGCGGCTTCTGCCCGAGCTGTGGCGGCCGCCGCATGGCCGAGCGGGCCGCACACCTCCGAGGTCCGGAGCGATCGTCGAGGTGCAAAGCCGTTGAGGCTGGTGTGGTTCCGGACGGCGACAGTCAGGCACACGTTGTGTCGAGCAGAACTGTGAAAACAGCAGGAGAGAGCCGCTTTCTTCGTGGTGCCCACAAGGGATATCGGGTAGGCTGAAATCATGCTCACGATTGGCGTCTTTGCCGTCGTCGTGTTGGTGGTCCTGTTCGCTATCGTGACCTACAACACGCTGGTGCGGGCGCGGATCAGAGTGCGCGAAGCATGGTCTGGCATCGACGTTCAGTTGCGGCGACGGGCGAGTCTACTGCCGAACCTGATGAAGACCGTCCAGGCGTATGCAACGCATGAACGCGGGACGTTCGAGGCGGTCACCGAAGCGAGAGCCGCGCTCCAACGAGCGGGCGGAGCGGCGGATTCGGCCCGCGCGAACGATGTGTTGAGTCAGGCGCTCGGTCGTCTCTTTGCCGTGGCCGAAAACTATCCGGAGCTTCGAGCGTCCGAGAATTTTCGATCACTCCAAGCTGACTTGAGCGATGTCGAGGAGAAGATTGCCTACGCCCGGCAGTTCTACAACCGGAACGTGCTCGACTACAACGCCCGCATCGAAGTCTTTCCGGGGGTCGCCTTCTCGAGGGTATTTGCGTTCGAGGCATTCGAGTTCTTCGAAACAGACGAGTCTGGCCGAGCCGAAGTGGAGGTGACGTTCGAACAGCCGTCCGCACGGGCTGGTGGCACGGTGCCACCACCGTCCGCCTAGCACGATGATCAAGAGAGTATTGGCGATCGGAGCTGGTCTCGCGGTGCTGGTGGCAGCACTGATGGCGATCCTCGCAGGGCTCGATGTCATCACGATGGATCAGTTCTGGGAGAGTCTCCCGCGGTTGCTCGGCGTCGTCGGCATCGGGACCATCGCGGTCCTCGTCACGCTCAGACTCGGCCAGTTTGCGAAGAAGCGGTAGCTCAGACAGGTTCGGTGAGCCTTTCGAACCAGATCAGCCGTCGCGCAGGGGAACGAGACGGGTGCGGCGTCCTACGTAGCCTGTTCGACCGCTCTCAGTGTCGACCCGCGCGAAGCCAGTGTCCCAGGCCTTGATTCTTACTACCATGCCCTTCGGCAACTCTTCGACCACGTCCGACCACCCATCCGGTCTCGAATAGAGCGTCGTCGGCTCCGCGAGTCGAAGCCGTTCACCCAGGTCGGCCTCTTCCGCCGAGATCGCGAAGGTGCGAGTCATCTCCGTTGCGTCGGTCTGCCCTCCGGGACTCCCTGGCGTATGGCCCGAAGAGATGCTCTGCTCCAGTTGAGGTGGCGTGGCGACAGTCGCCGCGCCCCGGCGGTCAGCAGAAGGTGAGCGGTGTCGCGTGTAATACCAGAATGCGAAGCAGGCACCGACGAATACGAGCAGGTCGGCGAACCCTAATGGGCCTCTCCAGAGTCGCGTCAGGACCACGGCCGCAAAGATGACGAGGGCAGGGTGAAATGTCCGTCGTGCATACCGCCCGAACGCCCCACGCGATCTCACAGTGGTGGCTGGCTGCGCTGAGTCGCCCACCGGTCCGCGCGCAACTCCGAGACTGACGGCCTCTTGCACCGCCGAGGCGGCGATGCCGCTTCCCATTCGGCCAAGCACATCCAGACGATCCGCGACCGGAGGGTGTGAACGAAACCATCCCGCCAACCAGGGGCCGCCATCAGGAATGGGGTCCACGAAGTAGAGGTGGGTTGTGGCCGGCCCGACACCGATCGGGCTGCCGGTGGCCGAGGCGACCTTGACGAGCGCCAGCGCCAACGCCTCGGGATTCCGCGTAAGGGTGACCGCATCGGCGTCGGCCAGGAACTCACGCTCTCGTGACACGGCCCGCTTGAGCAGTCGAGCCATGACCGGCGCGATCAGGACCATGTAGAAGGGGGTGGCCATGCTGTGGAGACCCCACCACCAGAGGACGGGGGGAAACGGTTGGCCGGTCGATTCTCGGAACAGTCGCGGCGCCTCAGTCAGACCGACCCACATGACCATCAGAAGACCTGAAGCCATCGGCACGGCGATCGCGACGGCGAGTCCGGCGACCAGAGGGTGCGATCGAAGCACGGCCATGACGACCGTCAAGGGCAGCGTCAACGTGCCGGCCAGGCCGGCCAGGGTCGTTTGCAGTCGGATGTCCTGGTTTCCGATATGTGATAGCTCGTGAGCCACCACGCCTTCGAGCTCACGTCGGCCGAGCAGCGTGAGTAGCCCCCGTGTGACGACCAACGCAGCGCGACGCGGCTCGCGCCCGGTTGCGAAGGCGTTGGGCATGCTGGACTCGATGACATGCAGCTCGGGTTTCGGGAGCCCGGCTCCAACACAGAGGATCTCGACGATTCGATGGAGGCCAGGTTCGTCCCGACGAGCTACCGGACGCGCCCTGGCGGCGCGGAGAACGAGTTTGTTGGACGAAGCGTAGACGAACGCAACGGTAATCGCTACCAGGCCGAGCGTGGAAAGGACCAGTGCGAGTCCGATGAGGCTGGCTTGGACAAGGATCGCCTGTTGGAGAGTGGTGCCGTCCATCGAGTCTTGCAATGCCGGAACGCCGAGGACGGAGAACAGCCCGACAATGAAGACGAGCGGGAGCCCCAGCCATACTGTGGCACCGGAAGCGAACGGAAGCACTGCCACCGCGAACAGCGCCAGGAGCTGGCGGGTCCTGCGTCTATTGGCGTCGATCCGGTTGTAAACGAGAAGTGGTTCGGATACTCTTGACATGCGAGCAGTCCCGGCGTCTCGGCGCCGATCCCTGCCAGGAGTTATCGGTGCGGAAACGACTGCGCGTTACAGAGGTGCAGGCGGCAAGCCGGGCCTCATCGATGAGCCTGCGCAGGTGAGGAAGACTCGAACCTTCACCGGGTCGCAACTGGGGCCGCGCCCAGGCCCATCCTCCCTCGTTGCCTGGCGGCGCGGCGCGCGATTGCGGGGGTCGCACTGTGAGGTGCGGCACAGCGGGGGCGGGCGGCCCCGGCGAGGTCGCATAACCTCCGATCGGTCAACCAGCTCCCCCGGCAGGCACAGCGAAACCGCGTTCATCCTTCCTTGTATCGTCTACACGCTCAATCGCTCGGCACGATACGAAAGGGCTTCCGGCCTTTGACTCGGTAGACCGAAAAATCCGTACGATCCGTCGTGAACACGGACGTGCAGTCGAGCTCTTCGGCCAGCGCAACCAGCGTGGCATCCGCAAAGTCCATCGGCAAATCGGCATACTTGTCGAGCAGCTTCCGGACCCGCTGCAGTGCTGTCGTGCTCGAAGGAACAAGGAGCGCGCCCCCAGCGAGGAAGAAATCGACGCAGGCGGCGCGTCCGCCCTGAACGCCGGCCAGAAGGTGAGTGGCCTCGGTCAGCACCGCCTCGGTCGAGACTACAGGGCCGGTCCAGTTGGCGAAGGCACGACGACATATCAGGTGGTGGGTCTGGCTGCGATCGAGAAGCGAGACCAATGCACCCGTATCGAGCAGCAGCTCACCGGGCATGTTTCAACGCCGCGAGGACGTACTCACGATGTCGTTCCGCCAGGTCCGGGACTCCCGATGACAACGAGCCGATGAGGCGCTCCACGCGCTCCGCCGGTGTCGTCTCGGTCGCCGGCGCTGCCTGAAGGAACGCCTCGAGTGCCATGCGGACGACGTCCGACGGCCGGCGCCCCAAGCGGCGGGATGTTCGCCGGAGCGTACGACCCAACGATGTCGGCAGACGGACAGTGATCTGATCCTCCACGATGCGCCTCCACAGATGTGCACTGCAATTGTAGTGCGGCGCATTGCAGCCGGCAAGTCGCGCTGCGGACCGCTGGCCGTGACGCCCGTTCGGATCGGCGTGCGCGCACTCGCCCGCAGACCGTCACGCCTGGAGCCAGTTGGAGGGCTCCAGGGCAGGCCTTGCCCCAGCCCTGAGCGCTCGTCTCACGGCCGTGTCCACGCGGCGCTGAGGGCCTCACGATCGACCCGGTCGCCGCGCAGGTACACCTGATCGATGCGGCGCGTGTTCGTGATGTCGTCGAGCGGGTTCGCGTCGAGCACGATGAAGTCGGCAGTCATCCCCGGGGCGATCGCGCCGTGCCGATCGAGCCCGAGAATCTCGGCTGACGTGCGTGTCGCCGCGACGATCGCCGCTGCGGGCGTCATGCCCGCAGCGACCATGTCGGCCAGCTCGGCGTGCGCCGACCACCCGTACGGGGCGCCGACGCCCGCGTCGGTGCCGAAGCCGATGCGCATACCCGCGGCGGCGAGCCGGGCCAAGTTGCGCGCCTGTGGCTGGAAGAGGCGCGGCCGCGGCGGCGTGGCGCTCACGCCTTCCCGCAAGTCCTCGATCCGGGCGGGGAGCAACGTCTCTTCCAGCCATGGCAGATCGGCGGTGGCGGGCGGCGTATCCGGGAGGTTCGGGATCACGAAGGTCTCGGGACGCTCGGCGAAGAGGTCCAGGATCTCGTCGTCCACCTCGAGGTCGCGGATGCCGTGCGCGAAGCCGTCGACGCCCGCGCGCAGCAGCGCCTTGGCGTCGTCCAGATAGAAGACGTGGGCGACCACGCGCAGGCCGAGCGTGTGCGCTTCCTCGATGATCGGACGGTACAGCTCGGGCGGCAGCGGCGTCACGGTCTGGTTGCGGTCGTCGACCCAGATCTTCACCATGTCGACCTGGCGGCCGGCGAGCTCCCGCACGGCGGCCCGGGCCTCGTCCTCGCTCCTCACGCCATAGGCCGCGTCCCGCCAGTACGCGGCGTTCGGCCCCGCGTTCGGCATCGCGATGCCGCGACCTGTAGTGAGGAACAGTGCCGCGCCCTGGACGGGATCGGCGCGCAGCTCGTAGGGCAGCTCGTCACGGTCCAGGCCCATGCTCAACGTGGCGGCGATGCCGTAGTAGGCATAGCGACGCAGGTGGTCGATCAGGTTCTCGCGCGTGTACTCGGCGGCGGCGGTGTTCGCCGTCCGCGCGTTGGTGTAGCCCAGGTGGCTGTGGGCGTCGATGAGCGCCGGCACCACCGTCTTGCCGGCCAGGTCGATCACGCGGGTTCCATCGGGAACGGTCACGGCGCCCCGGGCGCCGACCTGCGTGAACTGCGCGCCCTCCACGAGGAACGCCGCATCCTCGATAGGCGGGCGACCGTCGCCGGCGACGAGTCTCGCCCCCTCGAAGAGCACGGCTGCCGAGCCGGGTTCGACCGGATCGCCGGCCGGGGGAGCGCAGGCCGCCGACAGCAGGACGCAGCACGTCAGCACGTGCGCGGTTCTCACGGCGCAGGGCCCCTCGGGCCGGAGCCGCTCATTCCCTCCGCGTGGCCTCGGCGTCCCGCACCCGCCCGAAGCTCAGCGCGTTGGGGAGCGACATGTTCCCCTCGTGGCACTCGTAGGGGAGAAACCGGTACTCGTCGTCGCGAGTGAACGGCATCGCGACCGTCCACGGCGCCGTGTAGGTCGTCGGATCCACGATGGTCACCTCGTACTCGATCGTGTCGGCGTCGACCCGGCGGAAACGCTCGACGACTCGCATGGCCGACGTCTGCGGGATCCCGCGAATCCGCCCCTGCGAGCCGCTGGTGGCGATGTCGCCCTTGTCGTTGAAGTTGGTCGTCTCCACGATCAGCGTGTCGCCCTCCCACCGGCCGCGCGAGTCGCCGTTCCAGTGTCGGATGCCCTCGCCGAGCCGGGACCGGCCGTCGACGGGGATGATGCGCGTCTCGTGAATCATCTCCGAGGCGATCACCACGTGGCCGGGAATCTGGATGATCCGGTGCGCGTTGTTGTAGCCGGCCTGGAACATGCCGGCCGGGAACCCGCGGGTGATGCAGCGTACCCACGGCGTCTCGTGCTCCGGCGCGTCGGGCACGTGCTCGAGGTCGTGGTCCCGCTGCTGCTCGGCCCACGGCATCACCGGCACGCGGCCGTCGGGCGGGTCCACGACCATCGAACGGCGTGCCTCCGGCATCGGGCTGTCGTGGACGGCGAACTCGGCCGCGGGGTTGACGCCTGCGCCTCCACCTGGCGCGGGCGGCCCCGTCGGCGTCTGCGGCGCCTCGAACGGGGTGCTGTCGAAGTTGACCCAGGTGCCCTGCAGATCCGGTTGTCCGTCCGGCGTGCGGGCCGTCCAGCTCTGGGCGCCTGCTCCGACTGCCGCGGGCGTGTTCGAGCCAGCGGCCTCTCGCTCCTGCTCGGCCAGCACCTCGAGAAAGAGCTGCTCCACGGCGTCGATCTCGGCGACGTAGCCGGCCGGGTCCACGAACGGGTTCGGCGTTCCGCCGATGCGCGCGTGCTTCTCGACCATGTCGTACATCGCCGGATGCGAGGCGAGCGGGATGTCTGGCGACAGCGAGCGCAGCACCGCGAAGCCTTGCCTGTAGTGATCGGCGATCGTCGGGTTCGTCGGATTGTTGACGAACCTGAAGCCCGGGTTGCTGCCCATGCTGCCGATGATCACGACGTCGTAGCGTTCGCCTTGCTCCTCGACGGTCATCGTCCACGTCGTACAGCCTGGTGTGTGCCCCGGCGTGCGCCGCGCGACGAGCGTCGAGCCGCCGAGCGTCACCTCGTCGCCGTCGTGAAGCACGCGGTCGATCGGATGCGTCCTGCCGCCAGGCTGCATGCGCTCGAGCAGCGGGACGTCTTCCGCCATCGCCATTACGGTCGCACCGGTGAGGGCCTTGACCAGCGCGTCGCCCTGCATGTGATCGGCGTGGGCGTGGCTGCCGAGAACGATCTCGACGTCCTCGAAGCGGAAGCCGAGGTCCTCGATCGACTTGCGCAGATTCGGGACACCGTCTTCCCAGTTCGTGTTGATGAGAATGTGGCCGTTGGGCGTCGCGACGAGAAACGACGCAAGACTCTGCGAGCCCACGTAGTAGAGATTGCCCGCGATCCTGTGCGGTGGAAACTGCGCGCGCTGCTCCTCGGGTGAGCCGACGTTGCGACGGAACATCGCTTCCTGTCGCTCGAGAATCGACTGCGCGAACGCGCTGTGAGTGCTCAGGACGGCAGCAGTCAGAGCGCCGAGCATGACGGCGGCCGATTTCGCCATGAGTGCCCTCCTTTCGGTCGCGATCGTGTCGGCCATTCTAAAGGGATCCCGAAGCGAAGACCATGCGCCGGGCTGACGGGGGACGTGCACGAGAAGCGCGTGCCTCAGTCGGCCCGCGTCCAGTTCTGCACGAGCGTGACCGGCGCGACGGATTCGTCCTCGAGAAGCGTGTTGACGAGGAACTGCCGGCCGTCGGGCGACACGTCGTACTGCTGGGCCTGGATTCCGGGCCCGCCGCCGCCGGGGGTGCGCAGCCGAAACAGGGGAACGGGCGTCCCGAGATCGACAGCCTGGTTTTCGACATCGAGTGCGACCGGGACGGCCGTCAGCGTCCCATCGGGCGCGACGTAGAACAGCTCGCGGGCATCCGGCCGCCAGCGAACCTGCGTGCCGCCATCCGTCGATACCTGCCACTCGCCCACCGGTGTCGGAAACGCCTGCAGGTAGATCTCGAAGCGTCCCGATCTGTTCGATTGGTACGCGACCCACTTCGCGTCCGGCGAGAACTGCCCGCCTCGCTCCTCGTTGCCGGTCTGAACGACGGGAATCGGACCTCCGTCACCGTCCATCGGCAGCGCCCACAGGTCGTAGCCGGTTTCGGGCGCCGTCTGGCGAAAGAGCACGAAGCGGCCGTCCCGAGACCAGTCCGTCGGCGACTTGTAGTTCGGCGTCGACAAGACGACCTCGGCCGTTCCGCCGGCAACCGTCGACCGCCGGTAGAGGTCGAAGGTGCCGCTCCGGTTCGACTGGAACACGACGTCACGACTCTGCGGCGACCAGATCGCGTGCTCGTCGACCGCCTCGTCGACGGTCAGCCGATTCAGGATGCCCCGGTCGGTCTCGAGGAGCCAGATGTCCTGGTTTCCGTTCACGGTTCGTTCGATTGCCACCTGCCTGCCGTCCGGGGACAGCTCCGGATTGCGCGGGTCGGCTGGGTCCGGGCCACCAAGTGTCCTGATTCGTTCCCCGATCCTGTCGAACCACGCCAGTTGCTGCTCCCCACGGACCGCCTCTGCACGGAACGCCAGAGACCCGCTCGCCGACACCGAGACGGCTGCCCCCAGACCCGCCTGACCCGACTCCCGCATCGCGACCCGCTCGGCGACGTTGAAGGGCTCACCGGTCACTTCCAGCCGGGTCGTGTCGAAGGGCTGTGCCCACAGTGCGCCCTGCCTGACGAAGAACAGGTGGCCCAGCGCGTACTTGGCGGTGGCCGGATCGGCATCGATCACACGGCGCATCGGCGATCCGTCGAGGGACGTGACGTACACTCCCTCCACGTCGGCTTCACCCCGAACGATGAAGAGCAGATGCTGGCCATCCGGCAGGAAGTGCGGAAATCGATGATTCGACTGCTGTGGCGCCTCCACCTGGGTAACGGCGACAGGTTCACCGCCGGTGTCGGCTACCTGCAGCAGCGGACCATCAGTCGGAGCAAACACGATCACGCCATCGCCATTCCAGGTACCGCCACGACCGGGGGGCGTGTTGGCCAGGACTTGCGCGGGCCCGCCGGCCAGGTCGATCCGCTTGAGCTGGTTGCCCGCGAAGAAGGCGACGTCCTGGCTGTCGGGTGACCAGAAGGGATACGCCGCCCCCTCGGTTCCGGCGAGTGGCGTCACGGACGTCGCGGCCAGCCGGCGGAGCCAGAGTTGCGACCGGCCTTCGGCCGTGGCCACGAACACCAGCTTCTGCCCGTCTGGCGACAGGGCCAGCGACACGGGATCAGTCGTGTACGGCGTGCTGATCTCTGTGCGAATCTCCGAGACCGGTGGCGCCGACAGTCCGCCGAGTACCCAGACGGCGGCGCCCACGACGACCGCGCCGGCCGTTGCGCCGGCCGCCAACAGCATCGCAACCCGCCAGCGAGGGGGGCGGGCCTCGCCGGGCACGACCGTGGTACCGGCCGCTCCGAACCGGCCCTCCAGCGTCAGTCGAACGTCTCCGATATCGCGCAGTCGATGGCGCCGATCCCTCTGCAGGCAGCACTCGAGCACGTTGCGCACCCGGGGCGGCAGGGTCGGCAGCGCGTCCCACGCGGGATCCGACTCGAGCACGGCAGCCAGCGTGTCGGTGATCGTCGCACCGCCGAACGCCTGTCGCCCGGTGAGCATCTCGTACAGGACGGCTCCGAACGCCCAGATGTCCCCCCGCCTGTCGGTTGGCTGCCCTCGCGCCTGCTCCGGCGACATGTACGCCGCCGTGCCCAGGACGATCCCATGCTGCGTCGCACCGATGGCGAGTGTGGGCGCGTTCGAAGCAACCGGGTCTGACCCCACGTCCGTCTTGCCGTCCTCGAACGTCTTGGCCAGGCCGAAATCCAGGACCTTGACCTGTCCACCGGGCGTGATCTTGATGTTGGCGGGCTTCAGATCCCGATGAATGACGCCCTTCTCGTGGGCCGCCTCCAGCGCCTCGGCGATCTGCAGGGCCAGCGCCAGCGCCTCGTCAATCGGGATGGCGCCACGCCGGAGCCGGTCGGCCAGCGTCTCTCCCTCGACGAGCTCGAGCACCAGAACGTGTCCGCCTGCCGACTCCTCGAGGCCGTAGATGCTGCCGATGTTCGGGTGGTTCAGCGAGGCCAGGAGCCTGGCCTCGCGCTCGAATCGTGCCAGCCGCTGGGCATCCGTGGCAAAGGCTTCGGGGAGGGTCTTGAGGGCCACCTCTCGACCAAGCCTGGTATCCCGTGCCTGCCAGACCTCGCCCATCCCGCCCTTCCCGATGGGGGTGAGCACTTCATACGGGCCGAGGCGAGCGCCGGTGGCGAGGGGCATGGGTGGTCGAGTCCGTCAACGGGCGGCTGGATCGTCACGAAGCCGCTCGAGGTGGTCCAGCCACCTGTCCTCGTCGCACTCGTAGCTCAGCAGAAGGCCACCCGGCATCAACGACCAGCGCCGCTCCGCCGTGACGGGCTCGGTGTACCAGTCGGGATCGGTCATGGTCATGCTGACCGTGAGGACCTGGTTCCCGTCCTCCTCGATCAGCCGGTACTCTTCGACGATCGTGGCCTGGTCGCTGTGGGGATAGCGGGTCTGCTCGACCGATTCGGTCAGGTGCGTGGTCTCGACGACGAGCGTGTCGCCCTCCCAGCGTCCCACGGAGTGGCCGTTGCGGTCGGGGAGCAGGTCCTCGTCCGGCACACGCAACGTGAGGTGGATGTGGCGAATCTCCGTGTGCAGCTCGTAGATCACGAGGATCAGGTCCTCGTGCTGCACGATCTCCATCGGATAGCCGACCGTGCTCAGCATCGCGCCCGGCATGCCCGTGCCGACGCAGAACCCGCCGGGCGTGTCTCCCCGGGGTGCGACGAGCGCGCGATAGTCGTCGATTCTGACCCGCGCTTCGGGCCGCAGCGGGAGGTCTTCCGCGGGCACGGGCGCCCCGAGGGGCCCCGGCCCGGTCTGTCCGGGCGGGCGGTAGTTGCCCCACACGCCTGTCAGGTCTGGAGGATCGGCGGCGAAGGCCGGGCCGCCCGCGAGAGCGGCGAACAGCGCGCAGATCACCAGCGCCTTCCGGGGTGTCGTGTGGTTGCCAGTGCGCATGCTGGTGCTCCAGGCTGCGGGATTCACGTCCGACCAGGCCGGGCGTCGACTGCTGGACGGCCGTAGGCGAGTACGCGCTCGTCCACGGTCAGGAGACGAAGGCCGTCGTGTCTTGCCTGCACGATCAGCAGGCGATCGAACGGATCACGGTGCAGGGGCTCGAGGGCTTCGACGCCAGCGGCGTGAGCGGCGCTCACGGGCAGCGCGGCGACCGCATCGCTCTCGAGGCGCCGCGCGACGTACGTGGCCACCGGCTCGGGCACGGGCAGCCTGCCGAGCCCTCGCTTGATCGCCATCTCCCAGATGCTCGCCGCCGACAGAAAGACTTCGTTGCGGGGGTTCTCGATCTGCCTGACGAAGCCCGGCGCCAGCCGCTCGGGCTCGGTGTTCCACCAGAGCCAGACGTGCGTGTCGAGCAGGAGCTTCACGATTCGAAGCTCGCGACGACCTCGCTCGGCAGGGGGGCATCGAAGTCGTCGGGCACCGCGAACAGGCCGCGGTCCCGTCCCGGCGTCCGCTTGTCCGCCGGCGCCCGAAACGCCACGACGCGGGCCACCGGCTGGCCGTCGCGCGCGATGACGATCTCTTCCCCGGCCTCGACGCGCGCAATCAGCTTCGAGAAGTGCGTCTTCGCCTCGTGCATGTTCACGGAACGCATGTGGATAGACTAACATTCGGACTAAACGGCGGCAAGCGCCAGGGCGCCCATGCCGGGGCGCCGGTCAGCTGCTGGTCCGTCCCGCGAGCCGTGCCACACTGGAGCTCCAGCCGCTTGACCTCGCGATTGGTCTGGAGGTGCATGAAAGGCAACAGCCGCACCACGGCGATCATCGTGAGACAGAAGCTCGTGCCGGCGCCCAGTACATCAGCGGGCGCAGCTCTGGACGGGAGGTCATGGCAGGCCGACCCGAGCGACCGCCTCCGCGAACTTCGGGTCGTCCCGCACGCGGTCCCAGGCGGGATCGACGTTCAGGAACACCAGGCCGGGTGCTCGGTCCTCGAAGGAGGCCTCCAGGTACCGGAAGGCGACGTCGGTTTCTCCCAACTGGGCGAACGCTCGCGCGACGTCGAGCGGGGACACGTAGGCTGTCCGGGCACGTTCCTCGAGCTCCTCGATCTGCAGCCGTACCCAGGCCGCGTCGATCTCCCGGTACCCGGCGTCGCCCCGCGCATCCGCGAACAGCGGCTCGAGTCGTTCGTCGCCCGCCACCAGGTGGGCGGCCCGGCGAGCCTCGAGCGCCTCGTCGAATCGGCCCTGACGGTACCGTGTCTCGGCGAGGCCGAAATAGGCGTTGGGGTTGTCCGGCTCGATCTGAATGGCGTACTCGTAGAGGGAAACCGCCGCCTCGAACTGACTGTCGTGAAGCAGGTAGTCCGCTTCGAGTATCGCCAGGTACGGGCTCGTCGGGTCCAGCTCGCGCGTGCGCCGCGCGAGCTGCAGCGCCTCGCCCGTGCGGCCGGCTGAGGCTGTCGTAGCCGTCGAGAACCGACCCGTCCTCCAGGCGATGCCCCGTGTTGTGGATGGCCTGGAAGACGACGCTGACGACGCCGATACCCTCGGGCGGCACACCCACGCCTGACCGGAGACGGGCGCCGCGGCGGCGCAGACCAGGCCGAGGGCGGCCCCTGCGGGTGCCGCGACCGAACGCGCGAGCCGTCGAGCCATCGTGCCGCTTCGCCGGCTCAGGCCGTGGCTTCGCGAAGCCGCTCCCTGAGCGCAAGGGCATCGTCGATCGCGTCGAGGAACGACTGGTTCCTGACGGGCCCCTTGATGACGCGCTGGTGGTCTCGCTTCGCCGCCGCGAGCTCTCGCCCGGTCAGGTTGTAGGCCACGGGCAGGAGCATGGGTGCGTCCTCTCCACGAAGCTGCGCGCGGAGCGCCGGGCCGTCGGCCAGGTCCGCGATGACCAGGTCCCACCCGCCCCGCTGCAGGGCCCGCTCCAGCTCGCTCGCCGTGGCAACCGACGTCGGCGTGTAGCCGGCCTTGCGCAGTGTCTCGTCCACCTCGGCGCGTTCGAGCGCCTCCGGGAGGCTCGAGAACGGGTTCGCGTAGACCAGGATGTTGGCCGGCTGCCGAGCAGGGGCGGCGCGCTGAAACCGCGTGCCCCGGCTGCCCACGAGAAACTTGTCCCCGCACGCGAGGAGATCGCCGCCGATCCCGCACAGCACGAGCATCACCATCGCCGGCAGTCGTGTCCGCATGTCGTCCCTCCGAACCTCAAGGGGCCCTTTCCGGGGGCGATGATCGCGCGCCGGCGGCAGGGATGTGTCAGGCGCGTACGGCGAGTGTCAGGTCCACGCAAGATCCTGGTGGGCCCGGGCGGGTCGTCCGCCACGCCTGCGCGCGTGCGTCGCCCGGTCCGCCGACATCTCCCGGGACAGGCTCAGGGCTCGAGGACGAGGGCCACCGGTTCCGATGGAGCCTCCCCCTCCAGCGCGTGCAGGAAGGCCACCAGGTCAGCCCGTTCGCCTGACGTGAGCCGGAGGGGGCGAATCGCCGGATCGAGGTTCGGATTGGCGCCACCGCCCGCGTCGTAGAACCGGGCGACTGCGTCGAGCGTCCGGATGCTGCCGTCGTGCATGTACGGCGCCGTGAGGGAGACCTCGCGGAGGCTCGGCGTCTTGAAGCGGCCACGATCCTCCGGCAGGCGCGTGACCTCGTACCGGCCGGCGTCGCGGCCCCAGCCGACGCCCGTATTGTGGAGCTCCTCGTCGGTGAAGAGCGGGCCGGCGTGGCACCGGCCGCATCTGGCCCGCCCGTTGAACACGTCGAGCCCGCGACGGGCGGCGGGCGAGAGTGCGCCGGCGCCGCCGGCGAAGAAGCGATCGAACGCGCTGTCGCCCGAGAGCGTGCCCCGCACGAACGTGGCGATGGCCTGCGCCAGCCGATCCGCCGACGGCCGTGCCCCGAATGCGGCGTCGAAGGCGGCTGCGTAGGTCGCGTCCCCGGACAGGCGTTCGGCGGCAACCGCCACCGGAATCCCGAGGTCCCGGCTGCCGGAGATGGCCTGCCGTACCTGCTCCTCGAGCGTGGCGGCGCGCCCGTCCCAGAAGAAGGACGTGCCGTAGGCGCGATTCAGGATCGACGGCACGTTGCGCCGGCCCTCCCTGCCGAAGGCCCCTCGCGCGACGCGCCGGCCGTCGGTGAACGCCCGCCCCGGCTCGTGGCAGCTCGCGCAGGACGTGCGCCCGTCTGCCGACAGACGTGTCTCGAAGAAGAGCCGCCGGCCGAGCGCCAGCTTCGGGGCGGTGACGGGGTTGTCCGGTGGCGCGGGCAGGTACAGATCGAGTCCGGGCGGGGGAACGACAGGACGGCCGGGAGGCTCCGCTTCCTGTGAGGAGGCGGCCGTGGCGGGCCGTCGTGGTCCCGACTCGAGTCGCGCCACAGGCCCGGTCGCCGGCAGCACCAGCGCGCACAGCAGTCCCAAGAAGACCGATCGACAGGTGGAAGCGAAGGTCATGGCATCGGACGTCCCGCACCGACGATGCTCGCCTCGTCGCTGCGGCGATGTGTCATGCGCTCGCACGCATGGTGTCACGGCGCTGCAAGATCGTCTGCTTGGAGGGACAACGGGCGCGGGCGAGTCGGACCGCGCCAGCACGCGTCACGGCGAGCGTCTGGCCATCCAGTACTCGCGGATCGCACGCAGCCGCGGCAGGCTTTCGCGATCCGTCACTCGATTCGCGGCCGCCTTGCTGGTGATGATGTCGTCGGGATGGCAGACGGGAAACCCGTCAAACGCGGCCATACCCGAGCCGGGACGGAAGGCGATCGCACCAGCGGCGATAGTCCTCCATCGTGTCGAAGGCTCGAAACGGCTCGTCGTCCATCACCGATGGCCACGGCCCAGATCGCGGCGCTGCCGTTGCGCGTACTGAGGAAGGCCAGGTAGCGACCGTCTGGCGACCATCTCGGCTGATGGTCGTCGGCAGGATGGTCCGTGATTCGATGAACGGTCTGTCCGCTGCGATCGACCACGTGGATGTCGCGCGTCCCGGTCGAGCCTTCGGTGAACGCGATGAACCGCCCGTCCGGCGATACGCTCGGCAGCTCGTAGCTGCCGGTCCAGCTGCCAATCGACCGCAGGGGCGTGCCACGTGCCTGCGACGCGACTGCCCTCACGACAGGCGCAGCAGACCTCGGTGGCCGCCCGTGCGGTAGCCCGGAAAGACGTGCTCGGTGTGTTGACCGAGGTGCGCCTGCACGAGCTCACCGAGGACGTCCCGAAAGTCCGTCGTCACCGCGAGGTCGCGCCCCTCGAACGACTGCTCGCGTTGCAGGCCAGGCCACGTCCCATACACCGAGCCCCCCCCCGCACCGGCCCGCCCACGACGAGCATGACGTTCCCGTGGCCGTGGTCCGTCCCCCCATTGCCGTTTTCCGCCGTCGTCCGGCCGAATTCCGACATGGTCACGAGCACGATGTCCTGCATGCGATCGCCCAGGTCGCGGGCGAACGCCGCGAGCGCGGCTCCGAACTCGCGGACGAGCGGCGTCAGCTGCTGCGTCTCGTTGCTGTGATGATCCCAGCCGCCGATGTCGGCAAACGCGGCCTCGACGCCGACGTCGGCCTTGATCAGGCGGGCCACCTGCTGAAGCCGCCGGCCGAAGGCGCCGACGTACTGGGCGCCGTTCGCGGGGACGTACGGGCGCCGGCGGATCGACTCGATGGAGCGCACGGCCTCGAACGTTCCTGTGCCTTGGGCGGCGAGGCGCGCATCCGTGGTGGCGGCATACAACTGCTCGAGGGTCGACATGGCCTCCGGCTGCCCGAGCTGAAACGTCTCCACGTCGTCGACCGCGAGGGCGCCGCGGCTCCCGCGCAGCGTCAGCGGCACCTGCGTGCCGATCGCGACCGCACGCGCAGGCGACGCGCTTCCACCGGTCTGCGGGAGGGAGCGATTCAACCACCCGTCCCCTGCCTTCATGCCGGGCGTTCCCGACTCCATGTAGTCCTGGGCGTCGAAGTGGGACCGCGTCGGATCATGGGAGCCGGCCGCGTGGACGACGGCCAGCGTCCCCGTATCCCAGAGATCCTTCAACGGCTGCAGCGACGGATGGAGCGCGAACCGGCCGTCGAGATCGATGCCGCCGCCCGCCGCACCGGGCGGCGGCACGGCGATCGTGGGGCGCAGGTCGTAGTAGCGCTTCTCAAAGAACGGCACCACCATGTTCAAGCCGTCGGCCGCACCGCGCTGGAACACGACCACGAGCACCTTCCGCGAGCCGTTGCCCTGCGCCGCGGCACGGAGCAGCCATCCGGGTGCGCTGCCGAGCGCGCCGATGGTGAGGCCGGCGGCACGAAGAAACGATCGTCGGGTCCGCATGGCGTCATCGCCTCTGGAAGTCGGGAGATGCTGTGAGGATTGCGGCGAGCGCCTCAGGAGCCTGCATGACGCCGGCACGGTCGAGCGCCCGCAGGGTGGCAGGTGAGAGCGCACTGCCCAGGACCGCTTCCGCCGCTGCGCGCGACCCATGCCCATCGAGGTCCATCGTCACGCCTGGCACCTGTCCGGCCGCCAACGCGGCGGCCAGGTTCATGCGACCGAGCAGGCCGGCCGAGCTCGCCCAGAAGGCGGTGTCGTCCGGGTAGCCGGTCGGCTCCGACTTCCCGTACATCGGCTGCCCGAGATCGGCGATGCGCAGCGCCAGCGGGACGGTGTCGGTGACCTCGGCGTTCAGCGCGCGCAGCGAGGTCATCACCATCTCGAACGGCGACTTGAGCTTGGCCTGCCAGGCCCCTTCCGACAGGAACTCCTGCGACAGCAGCAGCGTCTCCATCACGGCTCGCAGGTCGCCATCGGTCTCGCTGAAGGTCGCCGCGATACGATCGACGAGCGCCTGCGGCGGCGTATCGGCCACGAACCGCCGTGCAAGCTTCTGCGCGATGAACCTGGCCGTCGACGGGTGCCTGGAAAGGATCTCGATCACCCGTACGCCGTCCTGTTCCCCACCGCCGCGGGGCAGCCGCCGGCCGAGGACGATCTTCTCGCCGCGGTCGTGCATGGCGGGGTCGAAGTAGAACTCGCCGTACCGCTCCGGCTCGTGAATCGTCCAGCCCGTGAACGCGCGGGCGACCTGGATCACGTCCGCCTGCGTGTATCCACCGTCGACGCCCAGCGTGTGCAGCTCCAGCAGCTCGCGGCCGTAGTTCTCGTTCACGCCCGCCTGCAGGCTGTCGTCGCCGGCCGCTTGCGACTGCCAGTTGTCGAGATAGAAGAGCATCGCCGGGTGGCGCGCCGTGGCGAGCAGCATGTCGCGAAAGCGGCCGAGAACGTGCGGCCGGATCGCGTCGCGCTCGTAGCTGGTGAGCAGCAGCCGGACCGGACCCTTGCCGCTGAAGACGTTGAAGTGGTTCACCCAGAAGTCGGCGAGCACCTCTTCGAGCTGCCGCGTGGAGTGCAGCGCTCGATAGACTTTCGCGTCGATCAGCTCCACGAGTGGGAGCATCACGGGCTGGCTCAGACCGATCGCCTCGCGGCGGAACGTCTCGGGCATCGCGCGCGGCGGCACTTGGCGCAGCACCTGCGCACGCCTCTCCGGGTCGAATGACGCGATGAGTGCGGTCTTCTCGGCATCGGACCCGCGCATCAGGAGTGTTACCTGCTCCTGCGTGAGGAGATCCGTGAGGGGCGGACGCAACCGGCGTTGCTCCGCGACCCGTTCGTTGAACGCCGCCGCCTGCAGGTCTGGAAGCCCGTCGAGGGCCTTCGCGGGCAGGGCGAGGAGCACCGGCGTCCGGACCTCCGGGGAAAGGCCGGTGATGACGGCGCGGCGTTCGTCCGCAGTGCCGGACCTCAGAATCTCGACGTGATCCGGTGACAGCAGCCGGGCGAGCTGGGAGGCCCCGGACGCCATCATCGTGCCCGTCCGGTCACCGGCGTACCGCTCGTAGATCTCCCAGGTCGGCAGGCGCAGGCTCCCGAGCGGCTCGAGCCTGTCGTCGAGCACGCGACTCTGCGCGATGCGCTCGGGATGCAACTGGCTTCGAATCCATGCCTCGGCGCCGGCGCGCCTCACGAGCGTGACATCGCCCGGCCGCGGGCCGTAGCCGAGCCGATTGAGGACGTGCACCGCCTGCCTGTCGGCCGGCAGTTGCTGATGGAAGGGGTCGGCGGCCACCCCCAGAGCCGTGCTCGCGGCCACCAGGAGCGACGCAACCAGTGGCACCTCTGTGGACGGCTTCATGACATGCCTATCGCGCGGCCGGTTGCAGCGTCACGCGATCCAGATCGATGAACGCCACGTCGCCTGTCAGGTTGGCGGCGATCAAGGTTCGCCCGTCGGCGCTCAGGCCGAGACCTCCGGACCGGTAGGGGATCGTGCCGACGATGGCCTCCGCTCCGGCGGCCACCTTCGATGGGTCGACCACCAGGAGCTCGGGGTAGCTTTCCCCCTGCCGCTGGAAGCCGATGACGATGCGGCTGCCGGTGTCCACCACCCCGATCGGTCCTTTCGGCACGGGAATCGCGCCGATGCGGGTAGGCGGCTTGCCGTCGCGCACAGGCGTCGTGTCGAACACCACGAGGGCCATCCCGGTGGCGTCGGGGTTCTGGATCACGTTGTTTCCCGCGGTATTCGACAGTCTGGCTCCGTCGGGCGACAGCGTCATCGCATTGGGACCGCACCCCGCGGGGAACGCCCATCCGAGCGTCGCCGATCCGGGATCGGCCTGGGCCTTCGAGACGTCGATGATCTGAATGCCGCCCTCCCGCTGCTTGCCGTCAATGCACGTCAGCGGCCCCGCCAGCACGTCGGGGGCCACGAGATTGGTGGCGTACACGTGGCGGCCATCCGGAGAGACCAGCGCCGTGATCGGGTTCCGGCCGGTGGGGATCGCGCTGGCGACCAGTGTGTCGGCCGCAAAGCCCGAGGCGCGTGCGCGTGCGAGATCGATCATCGAGACACGCGACGGCCCGTACTGCGGGACGAACAGGTACCGGTCGTCAGGGGTGACGGTCAGCTTGAACCCCCCGGGCAGCCCCTGCATCTGGCCGAGCACCGCGTTGGCGTCGCCCGTCGTCGCCTTCTCGACGTCGATGAAGGTCAGCGACCCGGCCGCGGCGACGACGAGCAGTCGTTGATCGTTGGTCAACAGCATGCCGGACGCCGGAGCGCTGTACGGCGCCGGCACCGTACGCACGGGCGTGAACGTCTCGTCCGATCGCCGGAGCACGGCCACACCCGGCCCTCCCTCGGCGGGAGGCCTGTTGACCATGACGAACAGCCAGCAGCCGTCCGAGAGCGTCGGATTGACGGCGCCGCCGGGGACGTTGACGATGGTGATGGGGTCGGCGAGCGGCTGGCTGCACGGCGACCCGCCGGCCTGGCGCTGGGCAGCGGCGGGAGCGGCACCGGCCAGCAGCGCCAGTACGGCGAGCACCACCGGCAGCAGTCGAGGAACGAATCTTTCCACGTGCGTCACTCCGGATGTCGAACGCGGCCACTGTGGCACGCGTCCCCGCCGGGTGTGTCACGGGCTTGTCATGAATTCGCACATTCTCTGACTCGGCGACCACCGGCCGGCTGATCTCGTTGCCCTCGTCAGGCGGCTGGCACGACGCCTCTTGCGACGCCATGCACACTCCACCCGCGAGCGTTCGAAGCGAGAGCCAGCCAGAGCGCCAGCGCCCGAGGAGTTACGAAGACCACAAGAGCCAGGAACACCACAGTGGCATCGGAAGTCGCGACGAAGCGACCGACGCCATAGAACGCGGTAAAGGCGAGCGCAATGGCGAGCGCAGGCACCGCCCACGCCTTCCGCATCACGAGCCCCAACGCACCGACGGCGTCACTGAGTATCGCGGGGATCGCCGTCGCCAGCGCCAGGAAGAACCCTGGCGGGCCAAGGGACTGTGTCGTCGCCGTTATGGTGAACGATCTGAGCATGCCAAGAACCCCAAACAGGGCCCAAAGCACGAAGAGAGCCGTGCCAATCCAGTACCAGATTGGCGGCTGGGTCCGCGAGCTGGTGTCCATGGTCGCTCCCTGCTGTTGACGAACGTTCTCAAGGGCCGGAACTGCCTCGGCCGCACGTCGGGGCTCATGAGGTCTCCCATGCTGGTCGAGCGGCGGAGTAGAGCCCGACGCAGGCAGGAAGTCGAGACCGCGTGCCGCCGCACTCGCCCGAGCGCCCGACGCACGGCCGCGGGCGTCAGGCCACGGATGGTCGTGCGTCGAAGGCGGCCGTGTGTCACGCGCAGGTTCGGGCCGTGTCAGGTTTTCGTAAAGATTTCTGTCAGCCGGCCCGCCGGTGCCGCCAGGCTCAACCGAGGCAGGTTCATATCACATTAAACTAAGTAGACTTATACTAGTGTGGATGGAGAAGCCGGCGGACCTGTTCGATCGCAACCGCGAGTGGAGGGCGCTGGACGAGTTCGTCCGCTCCGCGGGCGCCGGTCTTCGACTGGCCGTCGTGTACGGCCGCCGGCGGCAGGGGAAGTCCCATCTCCTCCGCCGGCTCGTCGAGGCTGGCGGGGGGCTCTATGTGATGCCGCTCGAGGAGGCTCGCACCCCTGCCCTCCAGCGTTTCTCCGACCTGGTCGCGGGGACGGTGATGGGGCTACCGCCCGGCGGGATCCGGTTCGACGCGTGGGACGTCGCGCTGCGTACGACGATGTCCGCATTGGCCCAACGCGCCGGTCGAGGCACGCCGCCGACGCTCGTCATCGACGAGCTTCCCTACCTGCTCGCGCATTCCCCGGAGATTCCCTCCGTGCTGCAGGCGCTCCACGACGAGTCTCGTCATGAGCGGGGCGCTCCTCCGGTGCGGATCATCGTGTGCGGATCGGCGTTGTCGATCATGACCGACCTGCTGAGCGGCTCGCGGGCGCTCCGCGGTCGCGCTCTGGTCGACCTGTGTCTGAAGCCGTTCACATACCGGCGGGCGGCCTCCTTCTGGGGTATCGAGGATCCGGAACTGGCCGTGCAGGTCCACGCCATCTTCGGCGGCACGCCCGGCTACCGTGACCTGGTCACCGATCCGCCGCCGAAGCGGACCGGCGGCCTGGAAGGGTGGCTCGCGAAGCACGTCCTCAGTCCGACCCACGTGCTCTTTCGCGAGGCCGACTACCTGCTGCGCGAGGACCCGCGCGTGACCGACCGCGCGCTGTATTACTCGATACTCACTGCGATCGCCGCGGGCGGGACCACGCCGACCGGGGTCGGCGCTGCCGTCGGCCGTCCGGCGCAGTCGCTGGCGTATCCGCTGTCGGTGCTCGAGAGCGCCGGCTTCGTGGACCGCGTCGACGACGTGCTGCTGCAGCGACGTCCGAGGCTGCTGCTGGCCGACCCGATCATCCGGTTCCACCAGCTCGTGACCGCGCCCCGAGTGGCCATGCTCGAGGAGGGACACGCCGCGGACGCCTGGCGCAGCGCCGCGGAGACCTTTGCGTCGAACATCCTCGGACCGCATTTCGAACACCTCGCGCGCGCGTGGGTGGTCCTGCACGGGCGGGACGAAGGATTGCGTGAGAGGGCCGGCGTGGTCGGTCCGACTGTCGTGAACGATCCGGCGGGCCGCACGCGGCATGAGATCGATGTGGTGGGTCTGGCCGAGGGGCAGGCCCCGCGATCGCGGCACCCTCGGGTCGTCCTGCTCGGGGAGGCGAAACACTCCGCGCGGCGGCTCACGATGTTCAACCTCGATCGATTGGACCGATTGCGCAGCCTGCTGGCAGGTCGCGGGGTGGACGCGAGCGGCGCGCAACTGGCGCTGTTCACCCGCTCCGGCGTGGACGCCCACCTGGCCCGGGCCGCGGCGCGCCGCGACGACGTCGTCCTCGTCGACGTCCCCCGGCTGTACGGCCATCCACGCAAACCCTGATGCGGCGGCGTCGTGCAGCGCCTGTGCGCTCGACGTGCCGGACAGCGCCGCAGCGCCGGCAATCGCGACGAGCACGTACATGCCCCGGATGGTCAACACGAACGCGTCAGCATCGGACACCGTTCCCTCCGATCCCGCGTGTGTCTATTGCCGCGAATCCGCCCCGGCGGTGAGCGCCAGCGGATGCTCGATGACGAACGTCTCCCACGCCCTGTTCACCCGGCTGATCGCCAGCGTGCGACCGTCGGGCGACCACTTTGCGATCCGGTCCGGCGGCGTCTCGCCAGGTGCAGTCGGACCAACGGCGGGCAGCGCGAGAGATCGGGGCGCACCACCGTTCACCGGCACGATCAGGACCTCGGACGGTTCATTCCCGGTGCCGTACCGCTCGACGATCAGCTCGCCGGCCGGGGACCATCCCATGAGATTCGGCGGCCGGGGATCGGTGGGATTCACGCGGGCGGGCGCCTCGAGCACCGTGCGCGCCTCACCCGTGTCGACGTCGAGGATCCGGATCCGTTTGATCATGGTGTTGGCGGCGGGGTCGGCGGGCCAGTCCTGGAAGGCGAGCCATGTGCGATCCGGGCTGAACTGGAGGCGTTGAATATTCGCAAGCGGCACCGAGGAGCCGTAGACGAGGCGCTCGGCGTCGCTGCGCACCAAGCGCTCGAAAATCCCCGCGTTCGCCCACTGTCGCCTGAAATAGACCGCACTGCCGTCACCGTTCCATTCGACTTGTGCGGTGCTCCCGACATCCGCCGGCAACCGAATCGTGTCCCATTCGCCCGTCTCCAGCAGGAGCCGGAAGATCGCCGGCACGCCCTGCGTGTCGAGGCCTGAGAACCCGAGGCCACGGCCGTTCCCGAACCAGCGCAGATCGTATGGCGTGTTCGTGTATTGCCACTGAGACGTCGGTACGAGGAACTCACGGCTGTCGCTTCCGTCCGCCGCCGTCACGACGACATACCGGCGGTTCGGATCCGCGGCCGTGCTCGAGACGAACGCGAGGCGCTTCCCGTCCGGCGACCAGGCCGGGCTGACGTTTCGTCCCGTGCGCGCGTACGGGAGCAGACGCGGGGCGGCCGTCGGCCGCCCGTCGACCGGGTCCATGGGCGCCGTGTAGAGATCCCAGGTGGAGGTCTGCTGATCGTAGAAGATCCCCCGCGGCGTCCAGTCGATCAGGCGTCCCTGGACCATGCCGTCCTTCAGCTTCACCGCCGGCCCCGCCGGCCTGCCATCCTCGACCTCGACGGCCCACAGGGACACCGTTCCGACACGATTGCTGATGAAAGCGAGATGCCGGCCGTCGCTCGACCACAGTGGCAGGAAGTCGTCGGCGGGATCGTCGGTGATGCGATGCGCCTCCCTGCCATCGAGACCGATGACGTGGACGTCCCGCAATCCCGCTTCACCCTCGAGCAACGCGATGAACCGGCCATCCGGCGACAGCCTGGGCGACGCCGTGAACCAGTTGTAGGACCAGCCGAACGACCGCAGCGGCGTGAAGGCCCCCCCGCCGGCGGGAAGCGTGCCGAGCGTCCAGGTTCCGTCCGGACGCCGCACGACGGCGACGAGCGTAGCGCCGTCGGGCGTCCAGCCGACCGGCTGTACCGCGAAGGTGCCCTCTGTGCGGTACACGACGCGCGACTGCCCGTCGAGCGTCGTTACCCTGAGCTCGGAGGAGGGGTTGTCGCCCTGGCTGTTCTGCTGATACGCGACGCGGCGTGAATCCGGCGACCAGACGCCGAAATAGATCCAGCCCGTCGACCAGTCGACAGTGGTGAGCAGGCGCTTCGGATTCGAACCGAACTCGTACAGCGCGAGATTCTGGCCGCTCGAGTAGTCCATGACGATGGCCTTCGTCCCATCCGGAGAGACGGCCACAAGTTCCCCGTCCTGGCTGACGTCGGGCAGCGGCCGGAGGGTCATGGCTGCCGGCGCAGCAGCCGGCGCTCGCACGAGCGCCGCGAGCCGCGCACGTGCCTGGACCACGGCGTCCTGCTGATCGGCGAAATCGCGAACCAGCCGCTCGTACACGCGGACGGCCTCGTCGCGTCCGAGCTTCTCGTAGGAGAGCCCCATCTGCACCAGCGCCCGCGCGGCGAGCGCACGATCCGACGCGAACTCGGCCACCACGCGCTCGTACAGCCGGATGGCCTCCCGCAGATTGCCCTCGACGCGCTCCTTCGCGAGCGCCTGCTCGAACAGCGCATGGCCGCTCGTCGTCTGTGACACGACGACCGTCGAGAGGGCCGTGAGAGCCACAAGCGTGCAGACCAGCTTCAGGTGTCGCATACGTTCCCTCGCCTTCAGCGTGAGGCCGTCGCCGCGCGTCCGGCGGCCAGCGGATTCTCGATGACGAATGTCTCCCCGCCCCGGCTCCGCCGGCCGAGCACCATCGTTCGGCCGTCGGGCGACCACTTCGCGACGATCAGCGTTGACGTGTCTCCCGGCGCGACGGGAGCGATGCTGGGGACTGCAAAAAGTCGAGGGGTGCCGCCATTCACCGGCAGGATCAGGGTTTCCGAGGCGTCACGTCCGATCCAACCCGGGGAACGTCGTTGAACGAGGAGATCGCCCGAGGGTGTCCAACTCAGGATATTGACTTCCACCACCTCGGTCGAACCAGCAGGAACCGACTCGGCGAGAAGGGTGCGAGTCTCACCCGTCCGGACGTCAACGATGATGATCCGTACGTGCTCGTCGGCTTCAATCGATGCCTGATAGAAGGCGAGCCATGTGCGATCGGGGCTGAACTCGAGCGCGTTCAGCGTGCTTGGTGGTGGCGGCGAGCGATAGACGCGCCGCTCGCCGTCGCCGGTCACCCGGCGCTCGAAGATCCCGCCATCGTCCCCACTCAGGCGCGCAAAGTAGAACGCGCTGCCGTCCTGGTTCCATTCGGTTCGCGTCAGGTGCTCCTGCTCGGGGAGGGGGATGGTGTCCCATTCCCCCGTGTCCAGCCGCAAGCGGAAGACAGCCGGGGCTCCGCGCGTGTCGTGGCCCGAGAGTCCGAGCCCGCGCCCGTCACCGAACCAGCGCAGGTCGAACGGGGCGCGTTCGTTCAGCCAGGACGTCGTGGGGACGAGGAATTCACGGGCCGGGCCGCCGGCCGCCGGCATCACCACCACGAACCGCCGGTCCGGTTCCGAGGCGGCGCTCGACACGAACGCCAGCCTTCCCCCGTCGGGCGACCAGACGGGGCTGATGTTGCGCCCGGTCCGCCAGTAGGAAATCGGACGCGGCGAGCCCGTTGGGCGCCCCTGGACAGGGTCCATCGGCACGGTGAAGAGGTCCGAGGTCCTCGTCGCCTCCACGTAGAAGATTCCCCGGTCGGTCCAGTCGAGCAACGCCGCCGACTGCATGCCCTCTTTCAACTTTTCGGGCCGCCCGACCGGCTGGCCGTCCTGGACCTCGACGGTCCACATCGACACCGACCCAAGACGATTGCTCTTGAAGGCGAGATGCCGGCTGTCGGGCGACCAGATCGGCGCGAAGTCATCCGCAGGATCGTTGGTGATCCGGTAGCCCATGCGACCGTCGAGACTGACGACGTGGACATCCCGCTGGCCGCTCTCGCCTTCGAGATAGGCGAGGAATCGACCGTCGGGCGATACGCTCGGCGACCCGTCGCGTGCATCGTAGGACCAGCCCAACGACCGGATCGGCGTGAACGGCCCTCCCGCCGCGGGCAGCGTGGCGACCGTCCAGGTCTTGTCCGGACGACTCGTGACGACGATCAGCGTTGCGCCGTCAGGCGTCCAGCCCGCGGGCTGGAGGTCTGGAGCGCGATCGGTGCGAGAGGCCACGCTCGATCGACCGTCGAGCGTCGTCACACGGAGCTCGGAGACGGCGTCCTGGCCTGCCCCGTAGAGGACTTGCTGATACGCGACTCGCCGGCCGTCTGGTGACCAGACGGCGAAATCGACCGTCCCCTTGCTCCAGTCGAGATCCGTGAGAGGGCGCGCTTGTTTCGTGGAAAAGTCATGGACGGCTAGGTTCTGGCCGGTCGAGAAATCCCACACGATCGCCTTGGTCCCATCCGGAGCGATGGCCAGCGTCATGTCCTCGACGTCAGGCAGCTGCTGAACGGTCATGCCGGCCGGTGCCGGTGTCGGCGTGCGTACGAGCGCGGCCAGCCGTGCGCATGCCTGAGCGACGGCGTCTTTCTGATCGGGAAAGTCTCGGACGAGACGCTCGTACGTGCGAATAGCCTCATCGCGTCCGAGCTTCTCGTACGACAGCCCAATCTGCACGAGCGCACGAGCCGCGAGCGAGCGATCCGACGTGAATTCCGCAACGACGCGTTGGTACAGACGAATCGCTTCCGGCAGGTTGCCCTCGACGCGCTCCATCGCCAGGGCCTGCTCGAACAGGGCATGCCCGGTCTGCGTCTGCGACGTGACGGCCGCCGAGAGCAGCGCGGCTACGGCGGCCGTCCAGACCAGCCTCGAGAACCTCATGAGCGTCCTCCCTGTCGCGTGCACCGGATCGTCACCCGCCGCCCGCGGCGATATGTCACGTCCAGACATGCGATCTGTCACGTCCGTGCAAAATCGTCGGCGGACCGGCCGTTCACGGGACCCACTTGTAGCCGACCCCGTGCACCGTGCACAGATGCCTCGGGGCCGCCGGGGTGACCTCGAGCTTCGCGCGCAGTGACGCGACGTGGTTGTCCACGGTCCTGGTCGTCGGGGTGGCGTCGTAGCCCCAGACCTCGTTGAGCAGGTCGTCCCGCGTGACGGGCTCGCCGGCGCGGGCGGCCAGCAGGCGCAGCAGTCCGAATTCCTTGCGCGTCAGCTCCACGGGCTGCCCGCTCCTGCGTGCCTCGAAGCGCCGGAAGTCGATCGTCACCTCGTCGAAGTGAAGCTCCGCCGGCAGGATGGACAGTGCCTGCGCGCGCCGGAGCACCGCGCGGACGCGGGCGAGCAGCTCGCGGACCGAGAACGGCTTGGTGATGTAGTCGTCGGCGCCGAGGTCGAGACCGACGACGCGGTCGGCCTCGTCGCCGCGCGCCGTCAGCATCACGATCGGCGTCATGACGTGCTCGGCGCGGAGCGTGCGGCACAGCTCGTACCCGCTCATGCGGGGAAGCATGACGTCGAGGACGATCAGATCCGGACTCTCCGTGCGGGCCAGCGCGTAGCCGCTCTCGCCGTCGGTCGCGGTCACGACCTCGTGGGACTCGCAGCCGAGGTTGTCCGCCAGTCCGCGGAGGATCGCCGGGTCGTCTTCGATGATCAGGATTCGGGCCATGAGGGTCTCGCGTGTCGGGCTCGCCGTTCAGGACTCCGACCCTGCCGTGCGCCGGGACGCCGTCTCCGCGCTGATCTCCTCGGAGGCCGTCGACTCGTCCGGCGCCAACGGCAGGTGGATGCGGAACGTGCTCCCCCCTCCAGGCACGCTGTCGACCTCGACGCGCCCGCCGTGCGACCGCACGATGTGCTCGACCAGCGTCAGCCCGAGGCCGGTCCCGGGAATGAGGCGATTCTCCGGTCGCTCGACCCTGAAGAACTTGTCGAAGATCCGGCGCTGGTCGACCGGCGCGATGCCCACTCCCCAGTCGCGGACGCCGATCACGACCCAGGGGCCGCCGCGCGCGAGCCGCAGCTCGATGCGCCGCGCATCGCCGGAGTACTTGAGCGCGTTGGCCAGCAGGTTGAGGATCGCCTGCTCGAGGGCGTCCGCATCACCCAGGACCGGCGGGAGGCCCTCCTCGATCTCGACGCGCAGCTCGAATCCCTGACGCGCGAACGGGTAGTGCATCGTGCGCACGGCCGTCCGGACGATCACCGCCATGTCGTGAGCAGAGAACTGATAGGTCTTTCGTCCGCCCTCGATGCGCGAGAAGTCGAGGACGTTGTTGAGGAGCCGCGTGAGGCGCTCGCTCTCGTTGACGATGGTGTCGAGGTACTCGTTCCGCAGCGCGGGATCGGCCAGCCGGCCCATGCGCAGCGTTTCCGCGAACATCCGGATGGCCGTGAGCGGCGTCTTCAGCTCGTGCGACACGCTCGAGACGAACTGCGAGCGCAGCGCGGCGACGTGCAGCTCGCGCCGGACGTCGCGCCAGAGGAGGTACGCGCCGAACGCGGCGAGCGCCAGCACCAGCGACAATGCCGCGGCATAGAACCCCTGGCCGGAGATCCAGCCGCGAGGCTCGACGGCGGCAAGCGTCGTCGCCTGGACCAGTGCGAGGCCGGGCAGCGACGGTCCGAACGCGTCGTCGTCCGGCCCGGCGTCGGACGCCAGCGCGAGGCGGCAGCCGCCCGCGGCGGCGCACGACGCCACGGTCTCGAGCCGTTCGAACACCTGCGCGGCGTCGATGGCGACGAGGATCGGCTGGCCCGTGCCGGCGTCCGTCGTCAGGCTGAGCAGCCACGGGTCGTCTCCGAACGGGAGCCAGTACGGATCGCGTCCCGGAGCGCCCGGCGACGGGAACTGCCGCGCGAGGGCCGGAAACGTCTGCTGCAGAGCCAGCGCCTGGTCGTAGTACGCGATGCGGGCCGCGGCGGCCAGGCCGACGTGCGATGCCGCCTCGCGGACCTCCGGCGGGCCGTTCGAGTGAAGAGCCGCGGCGACAAAGGCGGCCATGTGCGCGGCAAGCGGGGGCAGGCCCGGCGTGACGCTCGCCTGTCCGGCGACGTCCAGCACCGCCAGCGCCTCGGCGGCCTGGAGCCCGGCGAGCTCGGCCGCACGACGGGCGGCGTAGAGCGCGAACGGCACCCCCTGGTCGTCGGCGAGCGACAGAGGGTGCGCGAGCAAACGACGGGTGTAGACGAAGGCCTCGTCGGAGCGGCCGGCCTTGCCGAGCGCGCGCGCCACGAGCAGCTCCGCCGTGGCCGTCTGCACGAGGTGCCGGGATGCGTCGAGCGCGCGGGCGTACTCGGAGGCGGCCGAGCCAGGCCGCCGGCGGACCACCTCCTCCGCTTCCCCGCGCGCGATGATGCCGGCGAACGGCTGCTCGGCCAGCACGCGGCGGACCTCGGCGGCTCCCCGGTGCTCCCACGGGAGCACGAGGCGGTCGTCCTGCACTCGCGCGACCAGGACGACGACCTCGTCTGGAACGTCGGTGGGGGCGCTCGCTCCCGTGCCGGCCAGGCGCGACAACACGCGCAGCTCGAGGTTCTCGAGGCGGCCGAGCAGTTCCTGGCGGACGGCGGCGACCATCTGGCGCCGATCGTCCTCGGCGCGGCGGACGGCAAGCTCCCGGTCCTGCTCGAGCGTCCGCACGGCGAGCACGGTCAAGACGGCGAACGGTGCGAACAGGACGAACAGGACGAGAGCGACGCGGGGGCGGGGGAGCGGGCGGCGGCTCGTGGATTCCATCGCATCCACCGGGCGTCATCTTACAGGGGAGCCGATCGCGGTTGTCACGAAACTGTCACGGGCGGGCACCGTGGAGGGTTTCCCTGGCCACGGGCCCGGTCCGATGTCCTATCATCCGGGCATGACTGCCGCCTCCGGGGTGTACGCGACGGTCACGCTGGCGAGCCTCGCGCTGGCGATCGGTAGGCCGGCTCCAGCGCTGGCCCAGCCGGTCCCGGCGGCCGTGGAGCTGTCCTCGTCGGAACTGCGCGCGTTTCGCGCGGCCGATGGGACGCTGTACCAGATCTACGTGGCGTTTCCTTTCGGATACCTGCCCGACAGCGGGGCCCGGTATCCCGTCCTCTACCTGACCGACGCCAGCCTGTACTTCGCGCTGGTCGCCGCCATCATGAGAAACCGGGAGATGGAGGACGGCCTTCCACCGATGATTCTCGTCGGTGTCGACCGCCCCGCCGACTCGGTGCTCGAAGACCTCACGCTCCGGGTCCTGGACCTGAGTCCCACTCGCGACACGAGCCGTGAGGAGCTCCTGTCACAGCAGTATGGCGAGGACGTCCGTTCGGGCGGAGGTGATGTGTTTCTGTCCGTCCTCACCGACGAGATCGTGCCGTGGGTCGAGGAGCGATACCCGGTCTCCGGCGATCGAGGGCTCGCCGGTCATTCACTGGGCGGGCTCTTCGCGACGCACGTCCTGTTCTCGTCGCCGGGCTCCTTCACCCACTACCTCATCCTGAGCCCGGCCCTGTCGTGGGACAACGAGATGATCTTCGCGCGCGAGCGTGCGTATGCGGATGCGCACGAGGACCTGCCCGCAAGACTGTTTCTGTCCGCCGGCGGGGAAGAAGAGCCGGAGCTCGTGCCGAACATGGTGCGGTTGGTCGAGATCGTGGAGGATCGGCAGTATCCTGGGCTCGAGCTTGCGCACCGCGTTTTCGACGACGAGACGCACATGTCGGTGATTCCCGTCGGGATCAGCCACGGGCTGACGTTCCTGTTCGGGAGCCAGTGAACGGCGTGCACAGCCAAGAGCGCGCGGCGGACGGCTACGACCGACTGATTCGCGATCTGAACGAGGAGCGGGCGGCCGTGCTTCGACGGATCAGCGGCCGGCTGGATGCCCTCATCGGGCAGCTGCACGACGCGCGGGCCCGGGTGGCGACTCTCGACGGCCTGGAGCGGGCACGAGAGCGTGACCGTTACGCCGACCTGCGCCG
>Ga0302046_10000387_pt1 | contig 45186 bp, 39 predicted proteins | sample RVTome_11_FD_200261 | JGI IMG/M metagenome (GOLD analysis project Ga0302046, IMG submission 200261) | Soil microbial communities from uranium-contaminated site in the Upper Colorado River Basin, Wyoming, United States - RVT147D111 (version 2) ...
CGCGGCGGTGCGCCCCGCGGGGCGGGGCGCGGTGGACGTGGTGATGGGGCGCAAGACCTACCGGGTGCCGCGAGCCGATGTCGCCGCCATCGACGTGGAGGCGACCTCCGCCGAGCGGCTCGCGCAGTACTTCGCGCGCAAGCTCGCCGGGGAGGCGGCGTTCCCGCCGGGCGTCCACGAGATCGAGGTCGGCGTCGACGAGGGCCCCGGGCAGGGCGCCTGGGTGCGCGTGCGGCTCCCGCCGGCGGGGCCGGCGGCACGCCCGGCCCGGGGGCGCCAGGGCAAGGCACCTTAGGTTCCGCCCGCGCGCGCCAGCCACAAACCTTGATGTAGACCGCGCGCCCGAGGGAAGGGGTGCTCCGGGGGGGGCGGTCTCCATGGTGTTCTGCCCGCAGTGCGGCACGCGCATGCCCGACGAGGCCAACTTCTGCCTCCACTGCGGCGAGAACCTCGCGAAGTACCGCTCGCCCTCCGGGTTCGTGCGCGAGGTCCCGCGGGGCGAGCCCCCGCCTGGCGACCCCCCCCGGGGCGGGGTCGGCGGGCGCGCGCCCCCGTCCCCACCGCCCGACGCGGCGCCGCCGCCGCGCGGCGGTTTCCCCCCGCCCGCCGCGGGCGGCGGGCGCGTGGCGACGGCCATCTCCGATTCCGCGCGCGACTTGCGCGCGCTGCTCGCCAACGCCCGGATGGCCGCCGACGCCGACCGACTCGGCCAGGCTGCCGTCCTCTTCCAGCGCGCGGCCTCCGCCGACCCCGCCTCCGAGGAGGCCTGGTACGGCCTCGGCGTGGTGTGCGGCCGCATGGGCAAGCACGCGGACGCGCTTGCCGCCTTCAACCGGCTGCTCGAGGTCGCCCCGCGGCTCCCGGCCGCGTGGGACGCCCGGGGGACGGCGCTCTCCGCCCTCGGGCGCACGGGGGAGGCCGTGTCGTCCTTCGAGGAGGCCCTAGTCCTCGACCCCTCGCTCCACTCGGCCCGCCTCGAGAAGGGGATTGCGCTCATGCGCCTCGAGGACCTGGAGGGGGCCACCGCGTGTTTCGACGAGCTGCTCGGCCGCGACCCTAGCAACGCGCTCGCGTGGCTCCACCGGGGGGACGCCCTGCTCCGCTCCGGCCGGCGCCCCGAGGCGCTCGAGTCCTTCGACCGGTCGCTCGAGGCGGACGCCAGCCAGCCGGCCGGCTGGCGCCACAAGGGGGAGCTCCTCCTCCAGCTCGGGCACGGGCAGGACGCGCTGCGCTGCTTCGACCACGCCCTCCAGCTCGACGCGAACGACTTCGACGCGCAACTGCGCAAGGGCGACGCGCAGCGGCAGGTCGGCGACCCCACGGGCGCGGTGGAGTCCTATGACCGCGCGCGCCAGCTGGCCCCAAGCCGGCCGGAGCCGCTCGTCCGCAAGGGGCTCCTCTACTTCTCGATGGAACAGTACCCCGCCGCGCGCGACGCGTTCCTCGAGGCGGCGCGGCTCTCGCCCGAGAACCAGCTCGCGGCCGTCAACCTCGCGGTCGCGTTCTACCGGTGCGGCCAGTGGCTCGACGCGAAGGAGGCTGCCGAGCAGGCGCTCCTGAGGTGGCCCGGCCAGGCGGAGATCTCGCGCGTCCTGCAGGCGAGCGAGCGCAAGCTGCGCACGCCGAAGGTCCCCCCGGGCGGCCGGCGCGTCCAGCCCACCGCGGGGCAGCACACGGTGGAGGACATTTTCGTCATCTACCGCGACGGGCGCCTCATGGCCCACCAGACGCGCCGCCTGCGGGCGGACATGGACAACCAACTGCTCTCGGGGATGCTCACCGCCATCCAGAGCTTCATCCAGGAGGCCTTCCGCGAGGGCGACGAGGGGCAGCTCAACCAGATGTCGTTCGGCAGGAGCCTCATCCTGCTCGAGCGCGGGCAGTGGGTGTCGCTAGCGGTCGTGATCCACGGCGTCCCGCCCGTCGGCGCGCGCGCGGAGCTCCAATTCGCGGTGGAGAGGATCGAGCAGAAGTACGGCACCGTGCTCTCGGGGTGGACGGGGGACGCGGCCGCCGTCCGGGGCGTCGGCGAGGTGACGCGCCGCCTGCTCGAGGTCCTCTGACACCGCTCGGGCGCGCGCGGCACGGCCGCGCCCCGCGCGGCTCGCGCCCCGCGCAGGCCGGCGGGCCGTAGCAGCGCTTATGTCTGCACCCCGCGCTGGCGGCCGCGCCGCCCATGCCGCCCGTCACCCGCTGCCCCCGCTGCGGCCAGGAAGTCGCGGCCCACCACCGGTACTGCCCCTCCTGCGGCGAGCCGCTGCCCCCCGCCGGCCGGGAGGCCAAGCGCCGCGACGACCACCAGGCCCGCGACGTGTCGCGGACGGTCGACGACTACCTCAAGGCGGTCTCGACCTTCGAGCGGATGCTCCACGGCGGGCGGCCGAGCGCCGTTCGCACGCTCGTCGGCCGGGGGGACGCCCTGGCGGCGCTCGGCGAGTACGAGCAGGCGGAGGCGGCCTACCACGAGGCGCTGCGCGAGGAGCCCGCGCGCCGGGACGCGCGCGTGGCGCTCGGGCGCCTCTACAACCGGACGGGCGAGTACGCGCAGGCGGTGTCGGTCTGCTCGAAGCTCATCGCGGAGGACCCGCGCGACTCCGAGGTCTACCTCATCGCCGCGCGCGCGCAGCTCGCCTCCGGAGACTTCAAGGGGATCCTAGAGCTCGCCGACACGGCGCGGGCCTACGAGGTCTCCTCGCCCGCGCTCGCGCGGGTGGCGGACCTCGCCCGCAGGCGGCACCGCGAGGTGGAGGCGGGGGCGGCCGTCGTCCAGGAGATCTTCGTCATCCACTCGAGCACGCGGCTGCTCGCGCACCGGTCGCGCCTCTTCCGCCCGACGATCGACTCGGACCTCGTGGCCGGCACGCTGCGCGCGATCCAGGACTTCATCCAGGTGGCCCTGCTCGCGCCGGAGGCCGGCGCGCCGCCGCTCAACGAGCTAAAGTACGGCTCGTTCATCGTGCTCGTGGAGTCGCGCCGCCACTTCCAGGGGGCCTTCGTCGTCTCCGGCGCGCCGGACCTGGGGATGCGCCACGCGTTCTCCGAGGCGGCCGACGACATCGAGCGGATGTTCGGGGAGGTCCTCGCCGACTGGGACGGGACGCTCGCGCACGTGCGCGGGGTGCAGGACTACCTCGAGCGGCGTTTCTTCGCCGGCGCCACGTCCGGCGAGGCCGCCGGCGAGCTCGACCTCGGCTAGCGCCGCGCGGGGACCTCGATGAGCTCCTTCGGCGCGAAGGTCAGCACGTCCGCCTTGCGCGCGCGGACGACGACATCGTCCTCGATGCGCACCCCCCCGAACCCGGGGACGTAGATCCCCGGCTCGCAGGTGAAGACCATCCCGCGCTTGAGCTCGAAGTCGGAGGCCAGCCCGATCCCCTGGCCATCGTGGACCGCGAGCCCGAGCGAGTGGCCGGTCGAGTGGATGAAGCGCCCCTTCCAGCGGGTCGCGTCGATGATGCGCGCGCACTCCCTGTGGACGTCCGCCGCGGGCGTCCCCTCGACCATCCGGTCGATGCCGGCGGCGTTTGACGCGCGCACGGTCTCGTACATCTCCCGCTGCTCCTTCGACGCGCGCCCATACACGAACGTGCGCGTGATGTCCGAGCAGTAGCGCGCCGTCGTCCCGCCGAAGTCGAAGAGCGCGAACATCCCGGGCTTCAGCTTCACCGCCCCCGGCGAGTAGTGGGGCTCGCTCGCGTTGGCCCCGAACGCGCAGATCGTCGAGAACGACGGCTTGGTCGACCCCCGCCGGCTCATCTCGTGCTCGAGGGCCGCGGCGGCCTCCTTCTCCGTGATCCCCGTGCGCAGGATGCGCGGGATCTCCGCCGCGGCCTCCGACGCGATGCGCGCGGCCTCGCGCAGCCGGCGGACCTCCTCGCCGTCCTTCACCACGCGGATCGCCTGCACGGCCCTCGACACGTCGACGAGCTTCGCCCGGGAGCGCCGCTTGATCTCCAGGGCCCACGCGTACGAGACCTCGGGGGCGTTCAGCCCCACGGCCTCGCAGCCGCGGAGCTCGTCATTGAGCCACGCGTCGAGCTCGGACCGCTTGCTGTACACGAAGAGCTCGGACTTGCGCGACCTGGCGCTCTCCTCCTCCAGCGGGGAGGTGAACACGGTCATCCGCCCGGAGGGGCGCACGACGACGCCCGACCGCTCGAAGATGCCGCTCACGAATCCCGTGAGGTAGAAGAACATGAGGTCGACGACGGGCTCCGTGCCGTTGGCGATCACGATCGCGTCGAGGTCGCCGGCCCCCCTGGCCTTGCGCGCGAGCGCGAAGAGCCGCCGCGCGCGCGCCTCGTAGGCCGCCCTGCCCGCCATCGCCGCCCCCCGCTTGCCGCCGGACCCTGCCCGCCGCCGGGGCGCGCGGCCGCTCGCGCGGCGTCACGCTGCGCCCGCCGCGTGCTTGCTGAGGATCGGCTCGCAAAGCTTGCGGCCGATCTGGTTGAAGATGTTTTCCACGTTCTCGCCCGTCTTGGCCGAGCAGGGGAAGGTGGTCATGTCGAACTGCTTGGTCATCGCCTGGATCTGCTCCTGGTCGATGGCGAACTCGTCCTTCAGGTCGGCCTTGTTGCACGCAAGGACCCCGGGCACCTTCCCGCAGCACTCGTAGACGCCGTTCAGCCACTCGGGGACCGAGGCCAGCGTGTCCGCGCGGGTCATGTCGCACACGACGATGACCCCCTCGGAGCCCTTGAAGTAGAGCGTGTGGAGCTTCTTCATCTCCTTCTGGCCGATGATGTCCCAGATGTTGAGCGTGAGCGTGATCGCGAGGTCCTGCGGTTCGTACTTGAACTCCATCTGCTTGCGGGACGTCTTCGTCCCGATGGTGACGATGTACTTGTCGTCGAACTTGTCGATGACGAAGCGGCGGATGAGCGAAGTCTTGCCGACGGCGGCATCGCCCACTAGCACGATCTTCTTCGAGTAATCGAGGAACTTCATTGGCGGGCCAATCCGGTGGAGCCTACTTAAGCATTCCCGTGCGGCTCCGCGCGAAGCGACGAGAGTAGCCCGCGCGCCGCGCGAGCCAGTCGCCCGAAACGGGGGCCGCGAACCCTTAAGTCTGCGGGGCCAATTGCGCCCCGGTCGGATGCGCCTTTCCACGTCGGTCGGGGCGGTACCGCTCACCAACCCGACCGTTCTCGCGTCCGGCATCCTCGGCGTGACGCCGGAGACGATGTTGGGCGTGCTCCGGTCGGGCGCGGCCGCCGTGGTGACCAAGTCCATCGGCACGGAGCCGCGCCACGGCCACCCGACACCGAGTTTCCTCGCGCTCGACACCGGTTTCATCAACGCCATGGGGATCCCGAACCCGGGGGCGCAGGACTTCGCCGCGAAGGTGGAGAAGGTCAACGCGGCCAAGGGCGAGGGCAAGCTCGTGGTGTCGATCTTCGGCGGGTCGGCCGCGGAGTTCGGCGCGCTCGCCGCGCGCCTGTCGCCCGGCGCGGACGCGCTCGAGCTCAACCTGAGCTGCCCGCACCTCGAGGGGTACGGCGTGGAGATCGGCCGTGTCCCGGCGCTCGTGGGCGAGGTGGTCCGCGCCGTGAAGGCCGCCGCCCGGTGCCCCGTGTGGGCCAAGCTCTCGCCCAACGTGTCGGACATCGTCGAGATCGGCCGGGCCGCCGTGGACGCGGGCGCGGACGCCTTGGTGGCGACGAACACCATCGGCGCGCTCGCGATCTCGGTGGAGGCGCGCCGGCCGGTGCTGTCGCACGGCTCCGGAGGGCTCTCGGGCGCGCCGCTGAAGCCCATCGCGCTGAAGGCGGTCTACGACCTGGCCAGCGAGGTCCACACCCCCATCGTCGCCTCCGGCGGGATCTCGACGGGCCGCGACATGCTCGAGTTCATCATGGCGGGGGCGAGCGCGGGCGAGATCGGATCGGCGGTCGTCACGCGCGGCGAAGGGGTCTTCCGGCTGGTGGCCGGCGAGCTCGCCGAACTGCTCGAGGCCGAGGGGTTCTCCGGCGTGGAGGCCGCGCGCGGCGTGGCGCTGAGGAGGTAGGGCAGTGGAGCGCGCGTGGACGCTGGAGGAGGCGGGGCGCCTGCGGGTCGCCACGCTCACCCGCGTCGCCCACGAGAACGCCGTGGACACGACGCTCTCCTTCCGCGACGGCGCGCCCGTGGCGCCCGGACAATTCTACATGGTGTGGGTGCCCGGCGGCGAGGAGGTCCCGATGTCGGCGTCGCTCGTGGGGCCGGGCGGCAGGCGCGCGATCACCGCGCGCAGCTTCGGCGCGACGACCTCCCACATGCGGACCATGAAGCGGGGCGACCGCATCGGCGTGCGCGGGCCGTTCGGCACGGGGTTCTCGCTGCGGTGGCGCAAGCCGCTCTTCGTGGGCGGGGGCGCGGGGATGGCGTCCATCATCACGAGCGTCGAGGTGTGGAGGGCGCGCGGCCGCAAGCCCGTGGTGGTCATCGGGGCGCGCGGGAAGGGGGACGTCCTCTACGAGCGGCGGCTGCGGCGGATGGGAGCGGAGGTGCACGTGTGCACGGACGACGGGTCGCGCGGGTTCCACGGGACGGCCGTCGCGCGCGCGGGCGACCTCATGGACAAGCGCGCGTTCTCCCACGTCGTCACGTGCGGGCCGGAGCGGATGCTCGTCGCGATGCTGGCGGAGGCGCGGCGCCGCCGCGTCCGCGTCGAGGCGGCCGTCGAGCGGATGATGAAGTGCGCGATGGGCGTGTGCGACATCTGCTCGATCGACGGCCAGCGCGTCTGCCGCCAGGGGCCGGTGTTCGACGGCCGCTTCCTCGCGTCGTCGGAACAGTTCGGCCGCACCGAGCTCAACGCCGCGGGGCAGCTCGAGCCCATCTAGGGGGGGCCCCGCGTGATCCGGGCGGCCCCCGCGCGCCCGTCCGACGACATCGTCGTCCACCTGACGGGCGACCACCGGGAGCTCGCCGTCGCGGAGCTCGATGCGGTCCTCGCGGTCGCCGGGGGCTCCCGCGGCGAGGCGCTCGGGCCCCTCACGTTCCGCTGCCGCGCCCCCCGGGGGGGAGCCGACGAGGTCGCGCGGCGCGGCGGGCTCCTGCGGTACGTGGGGGTGCAGCTCTCCGCGGCCCCCACCGTCGAGGGGCTCGACGCGCGGGCGCTCGACGTGAAGGGGACCTACGCGGTGCGCGCGACGGTCCTCGAGGGCGCCCCCCCGGGCACGGACACCATGGCGGTGGAGCGGGCCGTCGGGGAGCAGGTGCGCGGCGGGCGCGTCAACCTCGACCGCCCCTCGCACGTGTTCCGCGTGTTTGTGGGCCACGAGGTGGCGCTCACCCACCAGGTCTACGACCGGGTGGACGACGACATCGAGGAGCGCCAGGTGCGACACCGCCCGTTCTTCAAGCCGGTCTCGCTGCACCCCAAGTACGCGCGCGTGCTCGTCAACCTCTCGCGCGTGCACGACGGGCAGGTCCTGCTCGACCCCTTCTGCGGGACGGGAGGGATCCTCATCGAGGCGGGGCTCGTCGGCGCCCGGCCCGTGGGGATCGACGCGCAGGCGGAGGAGGTCGAGGGGGCCGCGCGCAACCTCGAGCACTTCGGGGTCCTTGGCGCCGCGATCCACCACGGGCGCGCAAAGGACGCGCGCCGGATCATTGGGCGGGCAGTTGCCGCCATCGCCACCGACCCGCCCTACGGTCGATCGGCCACCACGATGAAGGAGGGGCCGCGTGCGGCGGTCGGGGACTCCGTGGAGGGGATCGCCGACGCGCTCGAGCCCGGCGGGAGGCTGGCCATCTGCCTTCCGGAAGCGGACATGGCCGAACTCTTCGAGGGCGCCCTAACGCAAGAGCTCTGCATCGCCCAGCGCGTGCACGGCAGCCTCACGCGGCACTACTTCGTGTTCCGCAAACCCGGCGTGTAGGGCTGCTTGGCCGCGCGGACATCTCGCTGAGTCCCTCCGCCGCGCGCCAGGAGGGGGCCGCTTGGCATGGGAGTGCCGGCGGAGAGGCCGGGAGGCCGTCGCCGATCAAGGTCACGCCGCATCGGCGGCGCCCCCCGTGGCCACCGCGGCCTCCGCCGCGGGACCACGCAACATCGCCACGGAGGCCCCCCCAACCCACGCGATGAAGAGGACCCAGCCGATGAGGCCGAACGCCACGAAGGGGGGGAAGACGTACTGGAGGAGCCCGAGGAGGCCGAGCAGAGCAGCGCCGACCGCCGCGAGGCCGACCCACCGGGGGAGCCTCCCCGAGTCGAGCATCACCTTGCCGAAGGCGAGGCCGGCGACCGCCAGGAGGAGCGTCCCGACGCCCCCGCCCGGCCTGAAGAGGACGTCGGAGAACGCGATCAGGCCGCGCGCCACACCCTCGATCACGGAGGCGTTGGCCCCCGCGGCGGCATAGGTGGGCGCCAAGGCGAGGACCGCGAGGAGGACGGCGTTGTGCATCGTGTGAACCACCCAGAACATGAACGCCGCGACCAGGCCGCTCAGCGCAAGCTCGTCGGCCACCTCGTCCCGGAAATACAGGTACAGGCCCGCTGTGAAGACGCAGGCGGGCGCGACCATGAGCGTGTAGACCCACCCCTCGAGGGGCCAGAGGGGACTCCCGCTGGCCCGGAGGAGGTCGGGACCCACCTGGTCCGACCGCAGGACGGGCTCAGCCCCCGTCGAAGCCACGATTCCAAGGTCGAGCGCAAAAGCCGCGACCATCATTCCAAGCAGGCCGATGCCCGCCCACGCCGCGATCCAATACCTAGGGGTGCCGGAGGGTTCCATGGGGGCTAAGTCTGGGCCCGCGTACTTGGGCACGCGTCGAGGGGGACTCGCCAAAGGGGACAAGATTGAAGGGCACCGCCCCCCCGTCCCCCGCTGTGGACCGGCTCGACATCGCGATCTTCCGCGAACTGGTGCAACAGCGCACGACGGTCCCGCTCTCCACCGACCCCCTCCGGTCGCTGCGTTCGATTGCGAAGCGCTTGGAGGTCGACAAGGACACGGTCCGGTCGCGCATCCAGCGGCTCCGGCGGGGGGGTTTCCTTTCGGCCCCCTTCGTGTTCCCTAATCCACGGCTCCTCGGGATGGCCCTGGAGCAGACATGGCTCGACGTGAGGCCCGGCCACAAGCCCGCCCTGATCGATAGCCTCAGGGCGGACGAGCGCGTCGTGGTAATCAGTGACCACCTGGGCGATTCGCTCACGTTCGCCGCCCTCACGGATCCAGGCAGCCCCGCGAACACGCCCCACGAGGCCCTGGTCCAGCTCCCGGCCGTCCGCGGCGCGCGGTCGGCACCCATCCCCTTCCCGACGTCGGAACTCCTCCTGACCCGCCTGGATTGGAGGATCATGCAGGCCCTCCAGAGCGCCGAGCGGCCGTCGCTCGGCTCCCTCTCCCGCGCCCTGCGCGTCTCGCCACGCACCGCCAAGCGCCGGCTCGACAGGATGATTGCGGGGTACGCCCTGTTTGTCATCCCCCGGTTCGACCCCAAGGCCCTCGACGGGAGCGTGGCGGACTTCGCGGTCTTCTACGGTCCCGACGCTCACAAGGCCAAGGTCGACCGGCAGGTCATGGGGTCGCTGTCGGACTGCCTCTTCCACGCGGACCTCGGCGACCCGGGCCACAGTTTCTTCAACTTCATCGTAAACAGCGTGGCGAAGGGCCGGGCAGCCGTGGCCTGGGTGGGTTCCACGCCCGGGGTGCACGAGGCTCGGCTGGACTTCGTGGTCGAACGCATCGAACTCCTCTCGCACATGGAGATGCTGCTGCACAGCAGGTCCCCAATGCCTCCCGCGCGCTCCACCCACCGCGGCGGTTCGTGATCTTGGGGGCAGACGCGAGGGATAGCTCCCGCGCCACCCACAACCCTTTATGACGACCCCAGCATCCGGCCGGGGGGGCCCCCGTGGACTTCCGGACGTTCCTCCAAAGCGCGCCAGGCCTGAAGACCTTCCACGCGCCCGTCTCGAAGGAGCTCGAGCTGTCCCGCCACCTGCACGCCGACCCCGCCCAACCGATGCTCTTCGAGAACGTCGGCGGCCACCGCGTCGCCGGCAACCTGTTCTCGACCCGCGAGCTCATCGCGCGCTACCTCGGCCTCTCGAAGGCCGACGTGCGACGGGCGCTCGTCGACGCGATGGAGCACCCCGAGGACGAGGAGGAGGTCGCCTCGCCCGAGTTCAAGGAGGTCACGGAGGCGAAGGTCGACCTGCGGACGCTCCCGATCCCCCGCTACTACAAGAGCGACGGCGGGCCGTACATCACGGCCAATGTGGTCTTCGGGTCGGACGGGACCTACACGAACGCCTCGTTCCACCGCCTGATGCTCCTCGGGGAAGACACCTTCGCGGCGCGGATCGTACCGCGGCACCTCTTCGCGATGCACAAGGCGGCCAAGGCGAGGGGGGAGGACCTGCCCATCGCCATCGCGCTCGGCCTCGGGCCGGACGTGATGCTCCCGGCCGCCATGTCCGTGGCCTACGGTGAGAGCGAGCTGAAGATCGCGTCGCGCCTCTCGCGCAAGGCCTTCGGCCACCCCGCGCGCGTGCACCGCCTGTCGAATGGCGTGGTGGCGCCCGCCTCCGCGGAGTATGTGTTCGAGGCGCGGCTCACGGGTAACGAGGTGAAGGAGGGGCCGTTCGTGGACATCACGGGCACCTACGACGAGGTGCGCGAGCAGCCGGTGATCCAGGTCGACAAGCTCCACCACCGGCGCAAGCCCGTCTTCCAGGCGCTGCTCTCCGGGAACCTGGAGCACTTCATGCTCATGGGCATGCCCAAGGAGCCGATCATCGAGCGGGCGGTGCGCGGCGTCACGCCGCGCGTGCACAACGTGCGCCTCACGGAGGGCAGCGGCTGCTGGCTCCACGGGGTCGTCTCCATCACCAAGCAGCGCGAGGGCGACGGCAAGAACGCCATCCTCGCGGCGTTCGCCGCGCACCCGTCGATGAAGCAGGTGACCATCGTCGACGAGGACATCGACGTGGAGGACGACCGGCAGGTCGAGTGGGCGGTGGCCACGCGGTTCCAGGCCGACCGCGACGCGGTGCTCGTCCGGGGGGCGCGCGGGTCGTCGCTCGACCCGTCGCAGGTTGGCGGGGTGACGGCGAAGGTGGGCGTGGACGCGACGCGCAAGCTCGGGGAGCCGGGGTGGAAGTACGACCGGGTGAAGGTGGAGGCCCCACCGGCGCCGGTGGGCGCAGGGCGGCCGTTGGATGAGATGTGACCGCCGGGCCGCTACAATTCCTTCAAGAGCTTGAGAAACCGCTTCTCCACGCCCACGACCTCGCCCCGCGGCCCCAGCGAGCACGGCCCCTTGAGCTGGATCATGTACGTGTCCGCGGTCTGACCCGTCACGCGCGCGTCGAACTCCTCCTTCGTGTAGTAGCGGAGGTGGTACTCCTTGCCGACCTCGAGCGTCGAGAGCCAGGAGCCCATGCGGCAGCCGCCGGGCGCAGGGATGCCGGCGAGCCTTCTTGAGCCTAGCGGCGCCCGTGCGCGTCACGGGGCCCGGAACCAGCGGGCGAGCCGCCCCGCCTCGAACGCCGCCTTCTCCTCGAGCGCCCGCGCGGAGGGCGCGTCCATCGAGAACCGCGGCCCGCCTTCCGCCAGCAGGTCCGCGCGCGCGGCCGCTGCCTGGCCCGCGCCCACGTCCACGAAGCACGTGCCCTGCCCCGCGTAGCGCGGCTCCTCGCCCCCGGCGACCCGCGCCGCGATCGCCTGCGCCACCGCGGCGCCCTGCGCCTCCGCGAACACCCCGGCCTTCGGGTGCGGCTTGCCGGAAGGCAGCTGCAGCGCCGCAACATCGCCCACCGCGAAGACCCGCTCGTCCTTGGTCGCAAACGAGCCCAGCTGGACGGGCACGAAGCCGCTGGCGTCGCAGAGGCCGGCGGCGGCAACGACAGGGGGGGCCCGGTGCGGCGGGACGGCCGCGAGGACCGTGTACTTGAGCGGGTCCCCCTCCTCGAAGCGGACGGACCGGCCGGCGGGGTCGACGCCGACCGCCTTCCGGCCCGTGCGCAGCGCGACGCCCCGCGCCGCGAGGAGCGCTTGGACCTGTCGCCCGACCTCGGGGCCGGCCACCGGCATCGGCTGCGGCTCGGGCGTCACAACCTCCACCGTGAACGCGTCGCGCACCCCACGCTCCCGCAGGAGGTCGTCGATCAGGAGCGCGTACTCGTACGGCGCAGGCGGGCACTTGAACGGCACCCCCGCGACGAGGACGACGACGGTGCCGGCCGCCCCGCGCATCAGCTCGGCGCGCAGGCGGAGCACCGATTCCATGGTGAACAGGTCGAAGGCCCCACTGGCGAGCCCCGGCATGGCGCCGGGGTGGGGCTGCGCGCCCATCGCCACGACGAGCCAGTCGTACCCGAGCGTCGACCGGGTGGTCTGGACCGTGCGCGCCTGCGTGTTGATGTTGCGCACCTCCTCGTTGAGGAAGCGCACGTGGCGGAAGGCGACCTGTCCGTAGGGGCGCGACCCCGCCTCCGGCGGGCGGCGGCCGGCGAGGGCCCACTGCATGGCGAAACCCATCTGGAAGGCGGGTGCGCCGTCGACGAGCAGGACATCGGCCGCGCCGCGAGCCGCAAGCGGCTCGAGCTGCTCCGCGGCCGAGAGGCCGGCGAAGCCGGCACCCAGGATCAGCACGCAAGGCGCAGCCACGAGGGGACGGTCAGGCGCTGCCCCGTGATTGAACTTCCGCTGGCGCCGGTGGGGGTAGGGGGAGCGGGCCCGGGGAGATTCGAACTCCCGTGGTCCAGCTTAGAAGGCTGGCGCACGTCCGGGCTATGCTACGGGCCCGCGGCCGCCCGCATCCCCCCGTAAGCAATTATATAGGATGCTCGGAGTCAGCCGCCCCCACAGTCGCGGTGCGCGGGGCCGCCCGCGCGCCGCCCCCAGGCTGGAACTGATGCCCGTTCTCTCCCCGCAGACCCTGAGGGACCTGCAAGACAAGCTCCGCGTCCGGGAGGACATCGACCGCCTCCACGATTCGACCGGCTTCGAGCGCGAGCTCCTGCTCATCATCTACCAGCAGAAGGTCTCGCGCGACGCCACACGCCGCTACTACAAGGTGAAGTCGCGCGTGCCCAAGATCCACCGGGAGTGGAAGGCCGGCAAGCCGCTGCTGCGCATCGCCCACGAGCACGGCTTCCCGCCCGTCCTCATGGCCTACCTCGTGCTCCTCGAGGGGAAGGTGCCGCGCAAGCAATTCTGGAAGTACGTGCGCGACCCCCGCACGATAAAGGACCCGCGGCTGCGCCGCGAGATCCAGGATCTCATCGACAACGACCTCGTGTACGCGCCCGAAGCCAACGAGCGCCAGGCCGAGCGCGGGCGCGAGGGCGAGGCCCTGCTCTACGACTGGCTCGACGGCCTCGGGGTCCCCTACCGGACCGAGGAGGACCTGCGCCAGATCTCCACGAAGACCCCCGACGCGCTGCTCGACCGGCCGCTCACGTACGACGGGCGCGAGATCCGGTGGATCGAGTCGAAGGCCAACTTCGGCGACTACAAGGAGATCTCCCGCAACCTGCGCAAGCAGCTCATCCCCTACACGGAGCTCTTCGGCCCCGGGCTCGTCGTGTACTGGTACGGCTACGTGTCCGACGCCAAGACCCCGCCCGGGATCATCCTCGCCAGCCGCGAGTTCTTCGAGGAGAACGGGCGGAACCTGCTGTCCTGAGCCCGGCACGCCCCCCGGGCCCTTCCGGCCGCGAGAGGGCGGGCGCAACGTACTTGTGGCCGCCCCGACGCATCCGCCCCGGGGGCCCGAGGTGTCCACGGGGGCGCGCAGCGCCTTGGAGGAGGAGGTGCTCGCGGCCGTCCGGCCCGACGCCAAGGAGACGGCGGCGCTCGAGCGCCTGACGCAGGACCTCGTCCGCCGCTGCGGCGAGGCCGCGAAGTTCTTCGGGGCGCGCGCGGCCCCGACGCCCGTCGGGTCGCAGCCCAAGGGGACGCACCTGCGCGGGGCCGACGTGGACGTCTTCCTGCTCTTCGACACGGACGTCCCCCTCGACGAGATGCGCGAGCTCGGGCTGAAGATCGCGGGCAGCGTGCTCGAGGAGGGGGAGACGCGCTACGCCGAGCACCCCTACATGCGCGGGCGCGTCCAGGGGGTGCGCGTGGACATCGTCCCGGCCTACGCGGTGCGCAGCGCACGCGAGCTCAAGACGGCCGTCGACCGCACGCCGTTCCACAACGAGTTCGTCCGGGAGCGCCTCTCCACCGAGCAGCGCGACGAGGTACGGCTCCTCAAGCAGTTCCTGAAGGGGGTCGGCGCGTACGGCGCCGAGCTCGCCGTGCAGGGCTTCTCGGGATACCTGTGCGAGCTCATGGTCATCCGCTTCCACTCGTTCGCGGGGGTCCTCGAGGCGGCCGCAGGGATGCGGGAGGGCGTTGTGCTCCACATCGAGGGCACCGTGCCGCCCGAAGTCGTGCAGAACGCGCGGCGCGAGTTCCCGGAGCCGCTCGTCTTCATCGACCCCGTCGACCCCGGCCGCAACGTGGCCTCGGCACTCGTCCTGGACAACCTCGCGGCCTTCTCGCTCGCGGCCCGCGAGTACCTCCGCGAGGCCAAGCCGGCCTTCTTCTTCCCCAACCGCAAGCCCGCGCTCGGGCCCGCGGAGGTCCGCGCGCTCATCGCCAAGCGCGGGACGCGGCTCATCGGCGTGGGGGTCCACGGGAGCGACGCGGTCGACGACGTGTGGGTGCCACAGCTCAGGAAGTCGAAGCGCGCGCTCGAGAAGCTGCTCGTGACTTACGGGTTCACCGTCCTGCGGGCCGAGGTCTTCTGGGGGCCGGATGTGCTCTTCGTCTTCGAGCTGCTATCGGGCGAGCTGCCGACGGTGAGCAAGCACTTCGGCCCCGCCGCCTCGCACGAGAACGCCCGCGACTTCATGGACAAGTGGTCGGGGCGGGCGAACCAGCTGTCAAAGGTCTACATCGAGGACGGCCGCCTCATGGTGGACACGACCCGCGAGTACACGGACGCCGCCGATCTGCTGCGCGAGCGGGCGCCCGACGTGGGCCACGGCAAGGGCGTCGCGGAGGCCTTCCGCGAGTGGTTCCACGTGATGGAGGCGGAGGACGTCGCGCGCTCCCCCTACACGGAGTGGGCCTCCGACTTCGTGCAGCCGGGGCTGCCGTGGACGTTCTAGGCCCCTACACGGCGCGCATGGACGCTTGCGCGCGGCCCGTGTGGCCGGCGCTGTCCAGCGCCTCGAAGAACAGCGTGTAGTCCCCGGCTCCGCCCGCCCTGAGGTCGACCACGAGCGCCCAGCCGTTGCCGGTGTCCCGCTCCATCGGCAGCACGGGCGAGTTCGTCCCGTTGGGGGGGGAGAACCACATCCGGACGGACGCGACCTGGTGGTTGTCGATCACGTGCGCCACGACCCGCACCATCCCGCCGGCCAGCGTCACATTCGTCGCGTTGACGGACTGCCACGGCGTCGTGTTGTTCGAGGGGACGAAGTAGTCGCAGCACCGGATCTCGGGGGCCGCGTAGTCGATGAACGGCGGGTTGGACATGATGAACGCGACCATCATGAACGTGATGAAGTAGGCGAACCACATCCCGGCGGGGGCCGTCCACCGGCCGAGCTTCGTCATGTCGATGTCCCACACGTACTTGAGGTACGGGTAGAGCGAGCCGATGAGGAGCAGCGCGAGGAGCGCGAAGGGGGTGGGGGCGCCCACGAGCTCGCCGAGCCCGATGAGGAGCGCGGTCACGCCGGCCGCGTAGCCAACGGCGTGGAGCATCGCCCGCGAGCGGAGGCGCTCCATCCGGACGAACTCCTCGGGGTCGAACGGGGGGACCTTGAGGTCCTTCCCCTTCATCTTCTCGGCGCGCTTGCGCTCGACCTCGCGCCGGTAGCCCTCGCGCGCCCGCTGCGCGCGGCGGCGCCTCACATCCTTGCGGGGGTCGCCTCCCTTCGGCATTCGGGCGGGGAACGCGCGGCTACCTAAGTACCTTTCTTGGGGCGTACGAACGGGTCAGTCCAGCAGGCCACGCGCGAGCGACCGCAGCGCGCGCGCGGGGTCGCGCGCGCGCGCGACCCCCGAGGCGAGGAGCACGCCCTGCGTGCCGAGCTCGATCGCCTTGGCCACGTCGTCGCGCGTCCTCACGCCCGCGCCGCAGAGCACACGCGTCCCGCGCGACGCGCCCTCCACGGCGGCCACGCCCCGCGACACGGCGGCCGGGCGGGCGGTCGACACGGACACGCTCCCGCCGATGAGGTCGGGCGGCTCGATGGCGACGAAGTCGGGCCGCAGGGCCGCAACGCGCGCGGCCTCCCGCGGGCCCCCCGCGCACACGACGGTGACGAGCCCCGACCGGCGCGCGAGCGCGTGGGCCCGCTCGAGCGCGGGGGCCGCGAGCCGCCGCTCCGAGTGGTTGAGCAGCGTGCCCGCCGCGCCGAGGCTCCGCACGTGGTCGGCTGGCACGGCGCCCGTCTGCTGCCCGCCCTCCACGGGGTCGATGTGCTGGGCGAACACCGGGACGCGCGCGATGGAGCAGACGGCCCCCAGGTCGAGGGCCGAGGGCGCGATGGCGATGGATACCCCAAGGTCGCGGGCCACCCGCCCGGCCGCCCGCGTGAGCCGCAGCGCCTGCCGCCCACGCGACTCGGGGTACGTCTTCAGGTTCAGGAGCACGAGCGGCACGGCCACCGCGCGGGCCACGAGCCTCGCCCCCCCCGCGTACCGGGGGCGGCGCGTATACCTAGTTTGTGACGCGCGCGGGGCCTCCAGCCACACGCGGGTTCCCCGCCGCAACACGTAGAAATACCGCGCAGCCGCGTGGCGCGGGCCGGATGTGGGCCCTCGGCCTCCTGCGGAGGCGGACTTCCCGCGTCCTGCTCACCGTCGTGGGCGTCGCGCTCGCCGTCGGGCTCACCACGACCATGCTCTCCATCTCCGCCGGCCTCGACACGACCTCCCACCGGGTCGTCCAGGGGACGGGCATCGACCTGCTCGTGCTCGAGCAGGGGTCGGCTGTCCTCTCCACCGCCCACCGCCCGTTCCCGAACGGGACAGCGGTTGCCGACGCGCTGGAGAGCCGGCCCGACGTCCTGACGGCCTTCCCGATCTACGAGAAGGCCGTGACGCTCTACCCCACCGACTTCGCCGCGTGCGCGCCCGCCTGCCCCGCGGTGAACGCGCAGGCCAATGGGGAGGTCCCCGCGCGCCGCGGGGCGCTGGGCGGCGTCGACGTGGAGCCCGGGGGCGACTACTTCGCCGAGCACCCCGACGACGAGTTCGCGGCCAGCGCCGAGTACGCGTCCGGCCGCTACCCGGACGGCTTCAACTCGAGCGCTTTCACGCGCGACCTGCTCGTCAACCGCGCGGTCGCGCGGGAGCTCGGCGCGGGCGTGGGGGACACCGTCTACCTGTCCGTCACGCGCGCGTTCGACGCCGCGCAGGCGTTCACCGTCATCGGGGTCTACGAGGCGTCCTTCGAGACCGGCCAGTCCCGCGAGGTGCGCCTTCACCTCTCCGAGCTGCAGTACATGGACCGGCGCGCCGCCGACGAGGCGACCCTCATCGCGCTCGACCTCGCCGACCGGCGCGATGCGCCCGCGGTCCGCGCGTTCCTCGCGGAGGCGTACCCGGCCCTCAAGGGCGCCGACCCGGAGGAGATCCTGTCGGAGCTCGACCGGACGACCGAGGCCTTCACCGTCTTCGCCGCGCTCGTGGCCGCCGTGTCCATCGGGGTCGCCGTCCTCTTCGCGGCCACCATCTTCATGATCAGCGCCCGCGAGCGCGTGGCGGAGATCGCCGCGCTACGCGCGATCGGCCTCTCCCGGCAGACGATCTTCCGCCAGATGCTCCTCGAGTCGGGGGTCGTCGGCGTGCTCGGCCTCGCCCTCGGGCTCGGCGTGGGCACGGCGCTGGCGTACGCCATCGACTTCGTCCTCAAGACCACCACGGAGCGCGTCCCCCACGGGATGGACGTGACCGCGGTCACGCCCGAGGTGCTGCTGGTCGTCGGCGCGACCTCCGTCCTCATCGGCGTGGCAGCCGGCCTCGTGCCCGCGGTTTGGGCCACGCGCCTGCCGATCGCCTCGGCCATCCGGAACCTGTAGGGGGGGGGGGCCGTGTGGACCAAGGAGCTCCGGCGGCACAAGGCGCGCTCGGCCGCCACCGCCCTTGCCGTCGCGGTCGCCGCGGGCCTGCTCGTGGCCATGCTCTCCATCTCCACGGGGATCATCGCCACCGTCGAGTCCTCGATCAGCGAGGGGGGGGCCGACCTGCTCGTGGCCGCGCCCTACGACACGGAATTCGCCGGCGGCCACGCGATCGCGGCCAACCTCACCGCGTGGCCGGACGTCTCGCTCGCGTCCCCCGTGCTCGAGGCCCTCGTGAGCGTATCCTCGGGCCGCCCCGGGACCCACCCCGTCACCCCCGTGGCGCTCGGCGTCGTCCCCGGGGACTTCTTCGACACGCTGCCCCCCTCGGACAGGGCGCTCGTCACGGGCCAGTTCTTCACGGGGCCTGGCGACACGCTCTTCAACGGCGGCGCCTACGACGGCCCGCGCTCGGGCGAGGTCGTCCTCTCCGAGTCGCTCGCCGAGAGCCTCGCCGTCTCGATCGGCGACAGCGTCCAGGTCGTGGGGGAGGGCCCCGCCCCCGAGCGCGGCTTCCGGGTCGTCGGGACGTTCGCCCCGCAGCCCTCCTCCGAGAACATCATCCAGGAGCTCCGGTGGGCGTTCTTCCGCCTGTCGGAGCTCCAAGAGATCACGGGCAAGGGGCTCGTGAACGGGACGCTCGAGGACCGCGCGAGCCGCCTCTACGTCACGCTGCGGCCGGAGGCGCGGCTCGCGCCCGGGGGCGCCGTCGAGGTGCGCGACGCCGTGGAGGCCGCCTACCCGGACTTCACCGGGATGGTGCAGACCAAGCAGGAGCGCCTCGACCGCCTGCAGGACGAGTACGCCATCGCGCAGGTCTTCTACATCGCCATCGGCTTCGTGTCGCTCGTGATCGGGCTGCTCTTCGTCGCGTGCGTCATGACCATCTCCGTCTCCGAGCGGACGCGCGACATCGGGATCCTCCGGGCCATCGGCGTCTCGCGCCGCTCGATCTTCCTCATGGTCCTCGGCGAGTCCGTCGTCCTCGTGGCCGCAGGCGCCGTGGCGGCGGTAGGCCCCGGCTACTACGGGGCCCTCTTCCTCGGCAACTACGTCGCGGCGACGCAGGGGGTCGCCCCCACCTTCATCGGCTTCTCGCCCGGGCTCGTGGGCGGCGCGCTCCTCTGGGTGATGTCGTTCGGGGCGGCCGCCTCGCTCTTCCCCGCCTGGAAGGCGACGCGCGTGCCCGTCGTGGAGGCCATGCGCGCGGCGCTGTGACGGGAACCCCGCTCAGTTTATACGCCGCGCCGGTCGATCCGCGTCCAGGCGCCCGGGGGTGGGGAGCGTGTTGATCCGCCTCGAGGGGGTCACGAAGCACTACCGTGTCGGCGGCTCGCTCGTGCGGGCGCTCGACGGCGTCACGCTCCCCATCGAGAAGGGGGAGTTCGTGGCGGTGATGGGCCCCTCGGGGTCCGGGAAGTCCACGCTGCTGCACCTGATCGGCTGCATCGACACGCCGACCTCCGGCACCCTCTCGTTCGACGGGCAGGACGTCTCGAAGCTCCGGGACGGCGACCTCACGCGCCTGCGCCTCAAGCGCGTGGGGCTCGTCTTCCAGCAGTTCTACCTGATCCCCACGCTGAAGGCCGTGGAGAACGTGGAGCTCCCTATGCGCGAGGCGGGCGTGCCCCGCGCGGAGCGCCACGCGCGCGCGCGCGAGCTCCTCGGCGAGATGGGGCTCGGGGGGCGGCTCGAGCACTACCCCTCGCAGCTCTCGGGGGGCGAGCAGCAGCGCGTCGCGATCGCGCGGGCGCTTGCCAACCGCCCGGAGGTCGTGCTCGCCGATGAGCCCACGGGCGAGCTCGACTCGCGCACGGCCGAGGAGATCCTCTCGCTCCTCGAGCGGCTCAACGGCGACGGCCTCACCCTCGTGCTCGTGACCCACGACGCGCGCGTGGCCGCGCGGGGCTCGAGGCTCGTCCAGCTCCTCGACGGCCGCGTGGTCTCCGACGGCCCCGCGGCCGGCGGGGGGGGATGAGCCTTCGGCGCACCCCCGCGCGCGGCCCGGCGCCGCGGCCGCCGCCGCCGCCAGCCGCCCCCCGGCTGGCGGCCGCGCGCGGTCGTTGCGGACGTCGACGGCACACTGACCGGCAAGGACCGGCGCCTGGACCTCGGGGCCGTCGAAGCGCTGCGCGCGGCCGAGGCGGCCGGCGTCCCCGTGGTGCTGGCGACGGGGAACGTCCTGCCCATCGCCTACGCGCTGGCCTACCTCATCGGGACGAGCGGGCCGGTCGTGGCGGAGAACGGCGGGCTGATCCTCCACCGGGGCCGGGTCACCCGCGTCTCCGACCCGCGCGCGGCGTTGCGCGCGCACGCGGCCGTCCAGCGCCGGTACCCGGCCGCGCGGCTCTTCACCGACCGCTGGCGGGTCACGGAGGTCGCCTACCCCGAGCTGCCGGGCACGCTCGCGGGCGTCCGCCGGGCGCTTGCGGACGCGGGGGCCGCCTCGACCGTCCGCGTGGAGCGGACGGGGTTCGCCGTGCACCTCATGGACCCGCACCACTCGAAGTTCGAGGGGGTGCGCCGCGCGCTCGCGCTCATCGGGGTGGCGCCGGCCGACGCGCTGGCGGTCGGCGACTCCGACAACGACCGCTCCATGATCGTGGGCTGCGGCGTCGGGGTGGCGGTCGGCGACGCGTCGGAGGGGCTGAAGCAGGGGGCGGACTTCGTGGCGCGCGGCCGGGGGGGCGCCGGGCTGTGGGAGGCGTTCGCGCGCTACGGGGTGGCGGCCCCCCCCCGCGCGGGCGCTACCGGCGCAGCTCGCGGCGCGCGTGGTCGGCCCACGCGCGGATGGCGACGGCCATCAGGGCGAGCGCCGCGACCGCCACGACGAGCCCCTGCTCGAGCGGCGAGGCGAGCGCCCCCGGCGCGGCCGGCCGCGCGACGACGTCGAACTCGACGGTCTTGACCACCGCGCTCGCGGTGCCGTCGGAGACGACGACAGTGACGGCGTGGCGGCCGGGCTCTGGCGACACCCACACGACCGGGCCCTGCCCGGGGAGCGGCTCGCCGTCCATCCACCAGGAGAACGTGAGCTCGTGCCCCTCGGGGTCGAAGCTCGGCGTGGCGTCCAGCTTGAGGTCGACGCCGGTGAGGTACTCGCCCCCCGCCGTGGGGCTGCGCAGGATGAGGAGCGGCGCGAGGTCCGGGCCCCGCGGCGGGAGCACGGTCAACTCCACGGGGGCGGACTTCTGCAGGGGCGTTCCCGCGGCGTCGCGCGCCCGCCACTCGACGACGGACTTCCCGACGGGGAGGTCGTACACGACCGACACGGTCACCTCCGACACCACCCCCGCGACGCCGGCGCTCGTCCACGGCGTCGTCCGCCCGTCCGGGAGGTGCACGAGGAACTCCACGGAGGAGAGGTCCACCCCCGAGCCGTCCCGGTCGGCGATCGCGATGGAGAGCCGCTGCACGCTGTCCCGCTGCGAGCCGTCCGGTGGCATGGCCGCTCCGAACGCCACGGGGCGGGTGTCCACGAGGATACGCTGGTAGCCGCTGCGCACCGGCCCGTGCCCGGCGAGGTCGGAGGCCGACCACTCGACGAAGTTGTCCGTCCCGTCCAGCACGGGCACGGCGGCGCTTGCGAAGACGCCGCTCGGGGCCACCTGCACCGTGGGCACGTACCAGGGGCTCCACTGCGTGGCGCCCGCGGGCAGCACGCGGTAGAGGACGGACCGCGTGTCCACTCCGGAGGTCGGGTCCGTGATGAAGATGCGCGAGGTCGCCGACGGCTCGGTGAGCCATGCGCCCGGGGGAGGGCCCAGCACTCCGATCACGGGGGGCGTCGAGTCGACCGGCACCGCGAAGGACCGGGAGAGGTAGGTCCCCCCCTCGGCCAAGGTCGCGCGCAGGGACACCGCGTTGCGCCCGTCGGGCAGCGTCAGCAGCAACTGGAAGTTTGCCGCGGGGGCCTCGCCCTGGAGGCCCACCGGCACCCACGGCCCCGCCCCGGGGCTTGCGACCATGTACTCGAGGGAGTCCAACTGGATCGGGACGCCGCGGGTGCTCGTCACCTCGAAGCTCAACGCCACCTCCGCCGACTGGTACCAGGGGACGGCTGAGGGCCCCCTGAGGGCGAAGTCGATGGCCCCGTAGTCGAGCTCCAACTGGACGATGGGGGACGCGGCGGGCCCGTTGCCCACCCGGTCGGACGCGCGGAACTGCACGAAGTTCGCCGCGCCCTCCACGAGCGGGACGGCCGCGACCGCGACGAGCGGCGAGCCGCCGGACGTGGTGGCCGGGAGCCACTCGGTGAATTGGGGCGGATCCGCGTGGGAGACCGAGAACTCCACGGACGCGGGCGCCACGCCCGACCCCGCGTCGGTCACCGACACGCTCACCTCGACCTGCGACTCGGCGACCTTCGACCCGGCGGGCGGGTTGAGCGTGCCGAAGGCCACCGGCCGCCCGTCGGCAGTGAGCGGGTACGCGGCCTCCCCAAGGACGAGGTCCGAGCCCGAGAGGGCCTGGATGATGCCGGGCGGGCCCGGGTCGGACTCCGGAGGCGCGGCGCGGCGCGCGTCGATGTCGCCCGTGACCGGGTCAACGGTCGCGCGCGTGGGCGGCGCGCTTCCGCCCGCCACGCCCACGTAGAACTCGCTCGTGGCGGGCACCACCTGCGTGCCGGCGTACACGACGCCCCCGCCGGTCCAGTGGAGCACCTCGCCCGTGCGGACGTACCCGCCCGGCGCGATGTCCCGGCCGTCGGCGCCCGCCACATGCAGGGGCTTGGAGAACTCCAGGCGGGAGATGACGCGGAACGCGCCGGGCACGCTGAGGTGCGACTCCGTCCCGGCCACGTCCGACGCGAAGAGCTCCGCGTCGAGGGCGTCCGACTCCGCGATGTCCCAGGCGAACCGGATGCCGATCGACAGCTGTTGGCCATGCTTAAGGGCTCCGGAGACCACCACCGCCGTGTCCGGCGCGAGCTCCGCCAGGTCGCTTTCGCCGGGCCCCATGGCGATGCCCCCGCCGGGCGCCCACGCGACGGTCAGGGAGCGGCCGACCGTTGGGCATGCGAGCCGGAGCTCGACCTGCGCGAGGTCGGCGACCGGCCCGCGGAACACGGCGGTCGCCAAGATGTGGTACGCGACCGGGCGGCGCGCGAGCGCGCTGCCGTCCGTGAGGTCGGGGAACTCGAGCGTGACGCCGGCGACCGGCAGGCGCAGGCGCGCGCCGCCATACAGGTAGACCGCGCCCGCGTCCGGGTGGTTCCCCGCGTCCCGGCCAGGCGCGGCCACGGCGAGGTCGGCCATCCCGTCGCCGTTCATGTCGCCCGGGCCCGCCGCGGCCGCGCCGAAGAGGTCGTTGCCGGCGGCGCCGGCCTCCGTGAAGTCGTAGTCCCGCGAGAGGCCGGAGCCGCCGCCGAAGTACGCGAAGAACTGGCCGTTGGAGATCGGCCCGTCGGCGCTCGCCATGGGCGCGCCCAAGAGCAAGTCGCTGTACGCGTCCCCGTTCAGGTCGCCCACGCCCGCGACGCTCGTGGCGAAGCGCTGGCCTGGAGCGCCCGTGCGCACGGTGGCGGCCGTCGCGGCCAGGCCCGCCGCCCCCCCGCGGAACTCGTAGGCCTTCCCGGCGTCCGGCAGCTCGGCGCCGAGGTCGAACCGGGGCGCGCCGACCGCGAGGTCGGCAAACCCGTCGCCGTTGAAGTCCCCCGATCCGAGGGCCGCCCCGAACCCGTCGTCGCGCTGCTCTCCCTCGCGCAGCATGGGCGGGCGCAGCGCCAGCCCCGAGGCGCCGTAGAAGACGTGCACCGACGCGAGCCCGTTGGCGTTCGGCGCTCCGCCGGTGGAGACCACGAAGTCGGCCTTGCCGTCGCCGTCCAGGTCGCCCGCGGCGGCCGCCGCGGCCCCAAACGCGCTGCCGGCCGGGCCGGTGAACGTCCATGCGGGCTGGGTGTTCACACCCGACGCGTTTCCGGCAAAGACCCACGCCTTGCCCCCGGCGGGAGAGCCCGGCGGCGGGCTCGCCGTGACGAGGAGTTCCCCGTAGCCGTCGCCGTCGGCGTCGCCGAGGAGCGCGACGGCCGACCCGAACGTCGTGCCCATGGCGGGTGCGGCCACCGACTGCCGCTGGTTGCCGATAAGCGGCGTGCTCGCCCCAAAAATCAGCTCCACGCGCCACACGGTCGTTCCGTCCGGCTGCGGCGTGCCCACCACGATGGCCAGGTCGTCGTGGCCGTCGCGGTTCAGGTCGGCTCCCCCCGCGAGGCGGGCGCCGTACATCTCGCCCGGCGCCCCGGCAACCGTCCGAACGGGGGCAACCGGGAACGCGCCGGGCTCGCCCGCGACGATGTGCACCCGCCACGGGTTGCGTGTCGCATACGCCAGGTCGCCGAGGCCGTCGCCGTTCAGGTCGCCGGCCGCTATGAGCGCGCTGCCCGCGTGGTCCATGTCCGCCGTGCCCGTGAGCACGGCGGCGGGCGCGTCGCGCACATCGTCCGTGATCGTCGGGCTCCCCGCCGTGGACCCCGCCGAGGGGGAAGCGCCGAGCGGGCCGCCGACGCCGAGATCCGTGTTCTGCCCGGCGAAGGCCGTCGTCGAGGGGCCAAGCGGCGTGGCGGCCATGGCCGCAGGCGCCACCGCGCCCATGACGAGCGCGAGCGCCACCGCCGCCGGAAGGACGCGGCGGCGGACCCGGGAACGCGCAACGCGCGCCGGGGTTCGCCAAGGTGTTTCCGCGGGGAGAATCATGACTGCCTGAAGCGATTCAAGACCCGTGCGTGGTTGATATAGGTTACCCCGGGCCGGCCCCGGCACCGCCCGCCTGGCCCGGCGGCGGGCTGGAGCGGGCGGGGGGCTGCAAACGATTAAACGAGCCCGCACGTTGGAGCAGGGGCCGCCCGCAACGGCGGCCGCGCGTCGCGCAAGGGGGCAGAACGGTGCGCGCCTTCGTCTCCCTCTCGGCAGGGAACCTGTTCTCGTTCGGGCCGGGGGCGCCCCCCGCCGACGCGGAGGACGCCCTGTCGCGGCTCTCGGTGGAGGAGCTGGAGAAGGCCCTGCAGGGCGCCGGCGGCAAGCTCCGTTTCGTCGCGCAGGACGCCCGCCACCTCACGCTGAAGTTCCTCGGCGACATCGACGAGGGCCTCACGCGTGAGCTCGCCGCGGCCTTGGCCACGGCCACGGCGGGCGCCCGCCCGTTCCCCGTGGGCGCCCGCGGTGTCGGCTTCTTCCCGAGCGCCCAGCGCCCGAAGGTGATCTGGGTGGGGCTCGACGACCCCGAGCACCGCCTCGTGCCGCTCCACGACGCGATCGACGCCGCGCTTGGCAAGCTCGGCGTGGAGCGCTCCACCGGGACGTTCGTCCCCCACGTGACGGTCGCGCGGGTCGTGCGCGCGCCGCCTGCCGAGCACCTCGCGCGCGCGGTCGACCCGCTCGTCGCCACCCGCTTCGGCTGGTCGACCGCCGTGGGCGTGGAGCTCGTGCAGTCCACCCTGACCCCCCGGGGGCCGGTCTACCACACGCTCTCGGAGCATACGTTCCCCAAAGGCCCGGAGTGAACCGTTGGGGCCATTCACTCCGCACGAACTGGCTTCGGAAGCCTTATCGCCGCGATGCGGCTCACGCGGCCCGCGGAGGCAGCGATGACCACCCGCAGCCTCGCCGTCTCGCTCGCGGCCCTGGGGGCCCTCGCGCTGCTTGCCGCACCCGCCGAGGCCCAACCGCCACCCTCCGGCGACTGGGTGGTCGCCGGGGACGAGGCCTACGAGAACCAGACCTTCGCGGTCGGCGGCAACCTGTCCGTCGTGGGCGGCGGCAACCTCACGCTCGTCAATGTGTCGCTCGATGTCATGGGCAACCTGACGGTGGGGGGCGGCGCCAACCTCAGCATGGCCAACCTGTCGGCCGGGGTCGTCGGCAACGTCACCGTGCTTGGCGGGGGCAACCTCTCCCTGGTCAACGTGGTGCTCGAGATCGACACGCCGGCGGGCGCGCGCCGGGGCATCGCGGTCCACGGGGGCGGCAGGCTGACCACGGCGGACCTGGACGGGTCGGCCGCCACGCCGCTCGACCGGACGTTCATCCGGCCGAAGCAGCCGGCCGACCGGCTCTTCTTCGTGGCGGAGCCGATGGCGATCATCAGCCTCAGCCACACCGCGCTGACGGGCGCCGGGTACACCCAGTCGCCCGCCAACCACTCCGGCCTCTACCTCGACAACGCCTTCGTGGCGCTCTCGAACCTCACCGTCTCGCAGTCCTTCTTCGGGGTCGTGATGCTCGGCAACTTTGCGAACATCAGCCTCGGCGACATCGTCGTCCACAACAACACCTACGACGGCGTCCTCCTCCAGGGCGCGACGAATGTCCTCTTCCGCGGGCTCATCGCCGCCGACAACGGGGCCGCCGGCCTGGAGGCGGCCAACGGCAGCGTTGCGCTGCGCTCCGCGTCGTTCCTGCGCAACGCCGAGGGGTTGGCCGTGAAGTTCGGCGCCACCGCCACCGCGCAGGCGTTCGACGCCTCCGGGAACCAGTTCGGGGTGGTCGCGCTCACCGGGGCCTCCGTGTACCTGTCGCTCGGCCGCGTCACGAACAATACGGTGAACGGCGTGGACATCCGCCTCGCCTCGCGCGTGTACACGACGTCCGTGGCGTTCTCCGACAACACGGTCCACGTGTACGCGACGGGCGCCTCGACATTCGACCAGACCGGCGGCAGCCTCCTGCGCGGCGTCGTCGGCTACCACGTGCGGGGGGCCTCCACGCTCGTCGTGTTCAACGGGACGGTCACCTCGCCCTCCGGCGCGGGGTTCGACATCGACTCGTCGAGCGCCGACTTCTCGCGCGTGGCGTTCGCGGGGCCGGCCTTGGGCGGGTTCGTGACCGCCGGCACGGGGTTCGTGTTCTTCGACGGCTCGCTCACCGGCTCGACCGTCGGCGGGTTCCTCTTCACCAACTCGACCGGCGTGATCTTCGTGAACCCCACCTTCCGCGACAACCGCGGCTCGTCGCTCACCATGGCGGGCACGAGCACGGGCCTCGTCACGGGGCCGCTTGGCGCCTCCTTCGTGAACACGACGGCCGTCCTCGACGACCTGAACATCACGGGGACGCTCCGGGTCGAGAACTCGACGCTCCACGCGATGCGGACGCGCGCGTGGCTCGTCACCGGCGCCTTCCACGGCGAACGGGGCGGCATCATCGGGGACGCCGGGAGCGCGTCCCTCACGCTGCGGGGCGCGTCCTTGGTGAACCTCACGTCGTTCGGGGTGTCGGACTTCACGCTCGCCATCGACGGGGACCCCGGCTCGTCCCGGGTCCAGGGATTCTCGGTGTTCGGGGCCGGCGTGCTCGAGGCGGCCAACGGGACGCTGTTCGCATGGGCCAACGTCTCCGCCGTGGCCGGCGGCAGCGTCCACGTGCGCTCCGCCACGCTCCAGCTCCTCGGCGGGGCCGCCACCGAGCTCCGCGTATTCGCCGGATCCACCCTCTGGCTGCGCGACTTCCAGGCGAATGTCCCCGGCGCGACGTACGGTACGGGCGCCGTCATCCACGAGACGTGGTCCGTGACCGTGCGGCTCGAGTGGGCCCCGGGCGTGCCGGCTCCCTTCCAGGACGTGGCTCTCTCCGACGCAACGGGGGCTACCGCGGCCACGGGGGCGACCGGGCCGACGGGCCTCTGGCCCGCGGGGTACGTCCGCTCCCGGACGGGGACGCAGGCGGGCGTGGCGACCGACAACCCCTACCTGGTCGCCGCGGGGTCGGGGTCGTGGGCGGTGACCGCCGGGGCCTCGTTCACCGCTCCGACGCTCGTGGTCATGCAGCTCAACGACGCCGCCCCCCCCGCGGTCACCATCACCTCGCCCGCGCCGGGGACCGGCACGCGGGCCGACCCCGTGCCCGTGAGCGGGACGGCGGTCGAGGCGGAGAGCGGGCTGGCGGAGCTCGCGTGGTCGTACGACAACTCCACCTTCAGCGTGGTGCCCCCCGCCGCCAACTTCACCCTCCCCGTGGCCGCCCCCTTCGAGGCCGCGTACACGGTCACGGTGCGTGCGACGGACCTCGCGGGCAACGTCGGCTGGGGCGAGGTCACGTTCGTCGTCGACCGGACGCCGCCGACGATCACGCTGGTGAGCCCCGCGAACAACTCGCTGACCCGGGGGCCCACGGTCGACGTGGCGGGGCGCACGGAGGCGGGGGCGAACCTCACGGTGGACGGCACCGCCGTCCCGGTCGATGCGCTGGGCGACTTCTCGCGCGTGCTCGCCCTCGGCGAGGGGCTCCACACCCTCGTCCTCGTGGCCGTGGACAGCGCGGGCAACGCGGTCACCGTCACCGTCAACGTGACCCTCGATTCGACGCCCCCGTCCATCGTCGTCGAGGCCCCCCTCAACGGGACGGTGCTCGCGGTCGGCCAGGCGACGCTCACGGGGCGCGTCGAGCCCGGCGCGTCCCTCGCGGTCGATGGGCTGGCCTACCCCGTGCTCCCGAACGGGTCGTTCTCGGCGGTCGCGTTCCTCGACACGGAGGGGACGAACGCGTTCGCCCTGCGGTCGGTGGACGCCGCCGGCAACGAGAACGTGGTCGTGTGGGTGCTCGTGCGGGACACCCGGGCGCCGGCCGTGTCGATCACGGGCTTTGCGGGCGCCGGGCCCCACCTCGTGAACAGCACGTCCCCGACCTTTGAGATCACGGCCGACGAGGACGCCGTCCTCGAGGCGTCGACCGGCGGGGGGTCGAACCTGGCGACGTTCACCGGCACGGCCGCCCTCTACCACCCCGTCCTGCTCGAGGGCAACACGACGCTCACCGTCGTGGCCACGGACGCCGGCGGCAACACACGCACGGTCGTGTTCGACCTGCGGGTCGACGTGAGCCCGCCGTCATACTCCCTCGACCCCTCTTCGGCCGCGGGCCTCGTCCGCACCTCCCCCTGGACCCTCACGGTCACGACGGAGGCGGGCGCCGAGGTGTTCGTGGACGGCGCGGCCATCGCGCCCACCGCGCCCGGCGGCGGCACCTTTGCCGGGCAGGTCGCCCTCCGCGAGGGGCCCAACGTGGTGAACCTGACCGTGGTCGACGCCGCGGGCAACCGGCGCGACGTCTCGCTCGTCCTTACCCTCGACACGCAGGCCCCTTCGCTCACGGTCTCGACCCCCGAGGACGGTGCGCGCGTGGCGCAGGACACCGTCCGGGTGGCCGGCACCGCCGAGGCCGGCGCGCTCGTGACCGTGGGCGGCTCGCCCGCCGTGGTGGACGCCGCCGGCCGCTTCGCGGTCGACTACCCCCTCGTCCGGGGGGAGAACACGGTGGTCGTGGAGGCCACGGACCCCGCGGGCAACACGGCGCGCGTCACGCGCGTCGTGACGCGCGAAGGCGGCGGGGGCGGCGGCATCACGGGGGTGGACTTCATCGACGACAACCTCTACTTCCTGCTCCTCCTCATCGCGCTTGCCGCGGTCGGCGGCGCGCTCGCGGCCCGCAGCCGGCGCAAGCAGCGGCTTCTCAGCGACCGCGCGACGGCCCTCTCCCGCGAGATCGACACCTCGGTCAACCTGCGCGGCGACCTCGGCGCCATGGACGACTTCTCGCCCCGGCGGGTGAACGACCCGGACTTCCAGTCCTTCGAGGACTTCCAGAGACGGCAGGGCGGGCGGCCCCCTGGCCCTTGACCCGACGCCCCCCCAGGCTCCCCGCCGGCGCCCGCGCGCGCATCCGTTACCCGGGCTGAGAGCATTGGAGAATGGTTAAATAGCGACCTGCCGTGATTGCGGGGCGTGGAGCAGATCTGGAAGCGGGTTACTGTTGGCCCCGACACCTTTGAGGCCCTCTCGTCCGAAGAGCGCATCTCGATCCTCAAGTTGCTCGACACGAGCCGACAGCTCACCGGGACCGACGTGGCCAACGCGCTAGGGATCTCCAAGTCCTCCGCCTTCAAGCAGCTCAACCGGCTCGCGCGCGCGGGCCTCGTCGAGCGCATGGACGAGGGCCGGAAGTGGATCTACTACCGCAACACTTCGAAGGCGGAGCGCCTCCTGCACCCGGACGACGTGACTATCCACCTCGTCCTGTCGGCCGCCGTGGCCGCCGTGCTCGCGGGTTTCCTCATCATCCTCTCCCTCCAGCCGATCCTCGGCCCCTCCATGGGGGGCGCCGACGGGCTGGACGGCACGGAGCCCCGGGTGCTGGTCTTGGGCAACCCGACGCTGATGGGCGGCGAGTACGTCGTCGAGGTGTTCTCGGGGGCCGCGCAGCTGTCCGACGTCGACGTGCTCGTCTACGACCCCGAGAGCGGTGTGGTGATCGCCGTGGCCGGCGGGCCCGCCGGGGCGCCGTCCCTCATCACCTCTAGCCGCGTGCAGCCGGGGGCCGGTGCCGCCTCCGTGTCGGTGCTCGACCTGAACGCCGACGGGTGGATCGGCGCGGGCGACCGGATCGTCGTGTCGGGCGTGGAAGGGGAGGGGACGCTCGCGGTGAGCGGCCACGACGGCGCCCTCCTGGCGTCGGTGCCCCTCGCCGCATGAGGCCGCCGAACCGCGCGCGCGCCCGCGCCGTCGAAGCCTCCAAATAGCGACCCGAGGGATGACCTTCCGGGTGGCTGGCGCAGCTGGAGAAGATCTCCGACCTCCGGGGGAAGGCCATCATCACGGCCGACGGCAAGAGCGTCGGCAAGCTCCTGGACCTCTCCATTGACGAGCGCTCGTGGGTCGTGTCCGCCCTCATCGTCGACGTGGAGCCGTCCTTGGCGTCGCTCTTCGGCGTCAAGAAGAAGCTCCTCAAGAGCCCGCGCGTGCGCATCGCATCGGAGAAGGTCGAGCACATCGGCGACGTGGTGAAGCTGCGGGACGACCTGCAGCACCTGAAGGTCGAGTTGCACGGGGGGTAGGGCGCACGGCGGTCACGGGGTCGGACCTCCTAGGGAAGGAGGTGATCACGAGCGACGGCCGGAACATCGGCAACGTCACGGATGTGGCGGTCGACCCGACGAAGTGGCGCGTGCGCGACCTGCGGGTGGCGATCGACAAGCGGATCGCCGAGGAGCTCGGGCTGCTGAAGGACCGCAAGGGCTCGCAGTTCCTGATCAAGACGGAGCACGTGCGCAGCGTGGGCGACCACGTGATGCTGCAGAAGACGATGAAGGCGCTGGCCGAGATGGCCATGGCCGCGCGGGGCGCAGGCGACGAGGAGCCCTTCGACTGAGGGGGAAGCCGCGGGGGGGTGGCGCGCTCGCCGGGCCCCCAGGCGCTCGCCGGCCGGCGCGTGCGTCTCGCCTTCGACCCGCGCGACTCGACGCCCGACCTGGCGGCGGGGGGGCCGGTCGAGGCCACGGTGGAGACCGTGCGCGATGACCCGGCCGTCGGAGGGCCGCTCATCGAGGGCACCGTCGAGGCGCCCACGCTGCTCCGCGGGCTGGCGTTTCGCGCATGGGCGCGCTACGAGGACGAGCCCCTCGAGGCGTGCCTCAGCGGGGGCGCTGCCACCGTGAACGCGAGCATCGAGGCCCCGGGGGGGCGGGCGGTGGCCGGTGGCCTGGCCGCGCTCACGCTGGGGGGCGGCCCCTGAGGGCGCGCACCACGGGCCCTACGCCACCTCGGCGTAGTAGTACTCGCCCGACTCCTTCTGCTGCTTGTCGAGTTGCGAGCCCGCCTTGTTGATCCGCGGGCGGTTGGTCTCGCGGTCGCGCCGGAAGGTCACGCCCGCCCCCTTGAGGAACTCGTTCATCCCCGTGCGCAGGTCGAAGGGCCCACGGCCGGTGCCCTCGACGCCGGGCCGGCCGCCGAAGACCATGATGGAGTCCGAGACGAGGTCGAGAAAGTACACGTCGTGGTCCACGACGAGCGCGCCGCGCGCGCGCTTCTCCATCACGCGCCGCATGGCGCGGGCCGTCTCCATCCGCTGGTCCGCGTCGAGGTAGGCCGACGGCTCGTCGAAGAGGTATAGTTCCGCGTCCTTGGCTAGCGTGAGCGCGATGGCGACGCGCTGGAGCTCGCCGCCCGAGAGCGTGCCCACCTCCTTGGTGAGCAGCGCCGGCACCTTGAGCGGGCGCTCGATCTCCGCCTTCCACAGCGCGGAGCCGTACTCCCCGCCGAGCGCGGTCAGGAGCATGTCCTCCACCGTCCCGGAGAACCGGCCCTCGAGGTACTGCGGCTTGTACGCGACGCGCACCGTGGAGACGACCTCCCCGGCGCTCGGCTTCACGGCCCCCGCGAGCATCTTCACGAAGGTCGTCTTGCCCGTGGCGTTGGGCCCCACCACGCCGACCGTCTCGCCTGCGTGGATGGCGCCGGGCTCGGTGGTCAGGCGGAAGCCGTCGTACGCCTTCTCCAGCCGCCCGAACTCCACGAGCGCCTGGGCCCCCGTCCACCCCGAGCGCGCGGGGACGACCTCGAACTGGATCGGCCGGTCGCGGAAGCGGACGTTCTCCTCGGCGGCCATCCCGGAGATGTACGTGTTGATCGCGCCCGACACGGGGCGCGGCTGCGCGAGCACCCCGTAGGTGGCCTCCTTCCCGTACATGAGGTACACGATGTCCGCGAGGAAGTCGAGGATCGCGAGGTCGTGCTCGATGACGACGACCATCTTGTCGGCGGGGATCGCCTTGATCTGGCGGGCCACGTTGAGCCGCTGGTAGATGTCGAGGTACGACGACGGCTCGTCGAAGAAGTAGATGTCCGCGTCCTTCACGAGGGTGGCTGCCACCGCCACGCGCTGCAGCTCCCCCCCGGAGAGCGCCTCCACGTCCCGGTCGAGGATCGGCAGGAGGTCGAGGGCGCCGGCCACCTCGCGAAGCGCCCCGCGCTCGTCCACGCGCTCGAGGAGCTCGCGCACGCGGCCCTTGGCCACCCGCGGCAGCTTGTCCACGTACTGCGGCTTCAGGGCGGCCTTGAGCTCCCCCTTCGACACGCGCTCGAGGTAGTCGTGGAGCTCCGTCCCCGTGAAGCCCTTCAGCACCTCCTCCCACGGGGGGGGAGACTCGTAGGCGCCGAGGTTGGGGGCCTGCTCGCCCGAGAGGATCGAGATCGTCGTGGTCTTGCCGATCCCGTTGGGCCCCAGCAGCCCCACGACCTGCCCGGGCCGGGGCGTGGGCAGGCGGAAGACGCGGAAGCCGTTCTGCGAGTACTGGTGGACGAGGTCCTCCTTGAGCTCCTCGGCGACGTTGACGATGGACAGCGCGTCGAACGGGCACTTGTGGACGCAGATCCCGCAGCCGATGCAGAGGGGCTCCGAGACGACCGCCTTGCCGTCCTTCCCGCCGAACGTGATGACCTCGATGCCGTTGCGCACGGGCGGGCAATACGCGTAGCACTCGTGGTTGCACTTCCGCGGCTGGCAGCGGTCGGGGTCGAGGACGGCGATGCGCATCGGACGAGTTCACTTCCTGCCAGGATGGTGGGGCGGCGCGGAAAAGGTTTGCCGCCACCCGTGGGACGGGCGGGGTGGAGCCGCGGCATCATGGGCCGGCGCGGCGGCGGCGGCGCGTCGCGGCCGCGGCGGCCGCCGAGAGTGCGAGGGCGGCCGCAAGCGCCGCGGCCTCTAGGCCGGGGGAGGGCTTGGCCGGCGGGGAGGTCACGGTAATCCCCACCGTCCCCTCGGAGTAGACGCTCGAATCGGCCAGGGAGGTCGCGGTCACGACCAGCGCCCCGTACCCGCCGGCGGGGGCCGACTGCACGAGGACGAGGGCCGTGGCCGTCACTTCCTCGTAGGCGCCCACCGTGAGCTCGAAGGGGTCGAACGTGACGTCCCCGAACGCCCCCGCGGACGTGAGGAACACGCGCTCCTGGACGTTGCCGCGGTTCTCGACGACGATCTGCACGGTCACGAGCGCACCGGGCCGGACCTCGCTGTCCACGGCCGACACGCGGACGGCGATCTCGCGGTGGGAGAAGACGGTGATCGTCTCGAGAAGGATCTTCCGCCGCACGAGGTCGCCCTCGGAGGTCGCGAAGATCTGGAAGTCGTAGGAGCCCGACTCCACGCTCTCCGGCGGGTCGAGGAGGAGCGTGAGCGCGCCCGTGAAGCCCGGGCCCACGCCGACAAGCCCCGACCCCTCCGCAAACTCGACGTCCCACGCGTCGGGGAGCCCCGAGACCGTCACCGAGTAGGTGTCGTCCACGTTCCCGGTGTTCTCGAAGGAGAGCAGGAAGCTCGCGGTCTCCGAGGGCCGGATGCCCGTCTGCGCGGCGCTCGAATCGACGGCAAATGCGTAGATCGGCGTGACGACGATGGAGACCACGAGGGTGGAGTTCGCGCCCGCCTGCTGCGAGAGGAGGGTGAGCGCGAACACCTGCACGGTGTTCCCGCGGGCGGCGGGGGGCACCGTGACGCTGAACAGCAGGTTGGCCGACTTCGCGCTGCCCGTCGGGGAGAGCGTGAAGTTCACCATGGAGAGCGACGCGTTCCACTCGGAGAACGAGGGGGATACCGTGAGGCGGACCGCGTCCTGCCCGTTGCCGAAGTTCGTCGCCACCAGCGCGAACAGCACGTTCGTGCCCGGAGCCCCGGTGCCGCTCGGCTCGCCCGTAAGCAGCACCTCGTAGCGCTGGGAGACCTGGACGGGGACGCCGACCGTGTGCGAGGCGAGCCCGTCCTGGCCCGTCGCCGAGAGGTAGATGTCGCCCGTCGTCCACGCGGGGACGTCCTCGGCCGCCGTGACCGTGGCCGAGACGGTCACGGTCGTGAAGGCGGACACGGGGAGCGAGGGGACGTCGAAGATGACCACGACGCCCGGGGGCGCGGCCGCGGAGAGGTCGAAGGTGGAGAAGTAGTTCCCGCGGTTGTGGACGGCGAGCGAGATGACCTTCGGAACGCCGGGCTCGAGGTAGGTGAGCGGGCCCACCTGGGGCTCGACCTCCACGACCGCCCGCCTTCCCACCGTGACGTTCCCGTAGACGTACGTGTGGAGGCCGGGCGAGGGCCCGTGGCGGACGTCCAGGCTGACGGGAAGGACGGTTCCGGCGGGCACGGAGTTGAGGACGTTGTACGTGACCGAGATCGCCGTCGCGTTCCCGCGCCCGATGAAGAAGTACGTCTCGCCCGTCGGCGAGACGGGCACGGCCATGGACATCTCGGACAGCGAGAAGATGGGCGAGACGGTCACGTTGTCCAGGCCGTTACCGAGGTTCCGCACGTCGAGGGAGAGTGTCCGGTTGATTCCCGGGACGACGTCGGTGGCGTCCAACGACCCCACGACGGAGATCGAGTAGAGCTGGCCGGTGCGGGTCAGCGTAAAGGCAACCGCCGTGACATTCGAGGCGCTGAGGCTCGTTGCCCGGAGGCTCACGTACGCCGGTTCGCCGGCCCCCCAGTCGGAGGGGATGGTGACCGTGAGGTTCACGGGCTCGGTCCCGAACGGGGCCAGGGTGGCCGTCGTCCGGTCCAAGGACCCGCGCGATGCGTGGAGCCCCTCCACCTGGAGGCTGACCGTGTCGCCGGATGCCGCTAGCGTCGTCACCTCCACGCGGAATATGGCCGACTGCGCGGGCAGCGCCACCTTCTCCGCGGGGCCCACGACTCGGGCGAGCAGGTTGAAGTTCACGCGGCCCGTGTCGACGTTGATCGTCATGTGCGGGCCGCCGCCCGTGAGCACGGCGGAGATGTTGAAGACCCGGACGCCCGAGACGTACGACCCGCCCGAGACGTAGAGGTTCGAGTTCGGCGTGGAGGTGGGGGTGAAGCCCGAGGCGTCAGAGCTCCAAACATCGTTTGCGGCGTTCGACCCCCCGTTGGAGAAGGGACCCTGGTCGAGGTGCTGTGTGCCCTTCTCCTCAATGTCGACGCCCTTGTGGTTCGTGTCGTACATCACGCAGTTGCAGTTGGACTCCCAAGTGTTTGCGATGACGTTGCTGTCCACATGCAAGATGAGCAGGCCCGAGTACGGGACGGCGGTGTCGTAACGCGTGCTTGCGGTGCGCGACCGCATCTCGACGAGGAAGTACTCGTTCGTGTAGTTCGTCGAGACCCGGATCGGGTTGTGGCGCAGGACGTCCGACGTCGGGTAGATCGTGTATCCGTTGAGGTTGTAGGGGACGTCGTACGGTTCCTCCCACCCGATGTAGTCCTTCGACCAAACCGACAGGTGCGACGGGGCCCATCCGCTGCCGCCCCACGCGCCGCCCGCCATGAGGTCCCAGTCGTCCAGCCCGCCGTTCCTGTAGCGGGTGTCGTAGAGGTCGGGCAGGTCGAGCCCGAGGTGGCCGAACTCGTGCAGGAGGACGCCGAGCGCGTCGCCGTAGGCCACGCCGAATTCCGCGATCGTGCAGTAGCCGGAGACCCACACGCCGTCGACGCGGTACGGGTTGCCCACGCCGGCGTGGGACCAGATGCACGCGGAGCCGCAGCCGAGCGCCTCGTCGCCGCCCGAGTGGATGATGACGAGGTTGTCCACGTAGCCGTCACCGTTCAGGTCGAACTGCGAGAAGTCGACGAGCGAGTTCGCGGCGATCGCCGAGTCGCGGGCGAGGAGGTTCGTGTACGCGTTGTAGTACGCCATCGTGTTGGGGAGCGTCACCCAGCCCACGACGGTGCCGATCACGGTGAACGCGCCGTATGAGTTCTCGTAGAAATACGTCCGCATGGAGCGGTCGACGCTCGTGTTGCCGTTGACGACCTGGTTGTAGTAGGCCTGGCCGTTGGACGACCGGTGGGGGACATCGCTGAATTCGGCGAGGATGACGATGACCTTGATGTCGCCCTTGCGGAAGTCGAACGCCTGCGGCTCCACCGACTGCGGCTGGTTGACCAGTCCCGAGTTGAGTGGCGCGTACCGCTGGGTGTGGTTCGCCAGGTCAAGCGTGGACGGGTCGACCCAGGGGGCGGGGGGAACGTATTCCCAGACGCCGACCGGGTAGGGCGGGGGCGAGGGGCCTGGGCTGGCGACCGGTTCGGCCCCGGAGGCGCCTGCGAGCGCAACGAGCGAGGACACCGCCAGCAGGGAGGCCACGCCCATGGCCGGGCCCATCCGCGCGGGGATCCCGTGGGTTCGAATCATGGGGTTGCGCCATCCCTGACTGCTGGCATCGCGAACACCCGGGAGTCTGTATATAATCGTTTCATTGCGGGCCGGAAGTTGCGAATGTGCCGCACTCCCCATACCCGGGGGCGGCCGCCGTGCCGGCCGTCCGGTCACATCCCCCAGAACCGCGCCTCGTGCTTCCGCTTGATCTTGGTGATCTCGTCGAGCACGGCCCGCTCGTCGTCCGAGAGGTCGAGCCCGCGAAGCCGGCGTGCGTCGGTCTCGTTCATGTCCATGTAGAGGGTGTCGCCCTCGCTGAGCTGCCGGCCCATCGTCACATCGTCCACCGCCACGGCGACCTCGTCGCCCGGCCACGCCTCCGCGATCGTCTCCTCCCCGGTGCGGATGGACTTGAGCTCCCCCACGACCCGCCCGTCGTTGCGCAGCACCCGCACGCCGGGCCGCAGCCGCCCCGCGAGCACGCGGACGCCGAAGATGGCGGGCTTCGACGCCCGGAACGTATGGTCCGGGAGCGCGATGAACTTCGCGGGGAAGACGACCTCCTTGCGGGCGTCCTCGAGCGCCCGCTTCTTCCGCGCGTCGCGCCACTCGATGTAGTCCTCGACGACCTTGTAGATCACCTTGCCCTCGATGACCGCCGCGTCCGCCGCGTGGGCCGCCTCCTTCGCGTCAGGCAGGACATCCGTCGAAAACGCCAGGATGGCCCGGTGGAGCGGCTCGGGGGAGAGCGCCACGTCGAGCACCTCCTTGCGCGTGACCGCCCCGACGCGGGCGGACTTGACCGGGACTTCCTTCGAGCGCAGCTCGAACGCGAGGCCCTCGAGCGAGCCGATCGCGTCCGCGCGGATGAAGATCCCCTGCTCCTGCAGCTCGATCTTCGGGACGGACTCCTCCTGCACCTCCCTGCGGGCCTCCTCGCGCTCCGAGGGCGTGTTGGCCACGCGGAATAGCGCGCCCGGGACGACCCCCTCCGTGTCCGGGATGAAGACGCGCACGCCCGCGGCCGCGCCGACCTCCTTCAGCGAGACGAAGCGACGCTTGGGGTCGCGGATCTCGGAGAGCGCGGCGGGCTTCTGCAGCCCCTTGACCCGTGTCTCGACGGCCCCGTCGAGCCCGCCGACCACCAGCGTGTCGCCCTCGTGTAGCGTCCCCGAGACGAGGATGGAGTCCATCGCCGTCCCGATCCCCTTCTCGTGCTTCACCTCGAGGACCGTCCCGCGCGCGGGCCCCTCCCCCACGCGCAGCTCCTCCTCCAGGTAGCGCTGCGCGAGGCCGGCCAGCACGAGGAGCAGGTCGGGGATCCCCTCGCCGATCTTCGCGGCGACCGGCACGAGCGCGACCGTCTTGCGGAAGTCGGCGATGCGGTCGTAGCGGTCCGACGGGATGCCCATCTCGTGGAAGCGCTCGATGATCCGGTAGATCCGCTCGTCGAGACCCTGCTGGACGGCCTCGAGTTGCTCGTTGAACGACGCGACGAACGCCGACCCCGGGTGGTCGCGCCAGGCGTCGAGCATGTCGATCTTGTTGAGGGCCACGACGAACGGCGTCTTGCGCGCGCGCAGGATCTTGAGGGACTCGAGGGTCTGCGGCTTGAAGCCCTCGCGGACGTCGACGACGAGGACGGCGATGTCCGCGAGCGCCCCGCCGCGAGAGCGCAGGTTGGTGAACGCCTCGTGCCCGGGCGTGTCGATGAAGAGCAGCCCGGGGACCGTGAGGCGCGCGGCCCCCGGCAGCGCCTCGCAGACCTTCTTGATGGTGGCAAGCGGCACTTCGGTGGCGCCGATGTGCTGCGTCACGCCGCCGGGCTCACGGGCGGCCAGCGTCGTGCCGCGGATCTTGTCTAGGAGCGTGGTCTTGCCGTGGTCGACGTGCCCGAGGACGGCGACGATTGGTTGGCGGAGGACCATCTCGAGCCCATCACCGTCCTGGAGGCGGCGCTTCCAGCCGCCCGTTGGGGCAAAAAGGTTATGGGTGGGGTGTGGAGAGGTTCCTAATTCCAAGGGCACGACGTCTGCCCGCCGAAAGGAGGGGGGGGACAGGGCTGGTCCGGAAGGCGAGTTGGATCGACGACGTGCTGACCCGGCTAGAGCGCTTTGGCGTCGAGTTGGGGCCGGGACTCACGGACGAAGAAGTGGAGGCCGCCGAAGGCGCGTACTCGCTGGAGTTCCCGCCCGACTTGCGCGCGCTGCTGCAGCGCGCCCTCCCGCAGCGAGAGCCTTGGGAACAGCGGAAGGAAGGTGCGGGAGGCCACGGGACGCCTCCCTCACCGACGTTCCCCGACTGGAGGGACCTCGACAACGCGTACATTCGCGACCGCCTGCAATGGCCCACCGAGGGGGTCCTCTTCGACGTCGAGCGCAACGACTTTTGGATGGCCGAATGGGGGGAGCCGCCCTTGCGGCTCGACGAGGCCCTAGCGCTCGCCGCGCGGAAGGTCGCCGAGGCGCCCCGCCTCGTGCCGGTCGCGGCACACCGATACATCCCGACGGAGCCCCACCTCGAGGGGAACCCCGTAATCTCGGTGTACCAGACAGACATCATCTATTACGGGAGGGACCTTGCCGACTACTTCCGGAACGAGTACCACGACACGCAATGGAGGAGGTTCACCGGTCCTTTCAGGAAGATCCGCTTTTGGGACTATTTCCTGCAGGACGAGCACGAGCAGTGGAGCGAGGCCGAGCAGCGCCTCATACCACAGGCAACCCGTTCCGGGGGTTCCCGCCGATAGCGGGCTACTCATACACCCACGCGCGCGCCTTCCCGTGCGCGAGCTCGCGCGCCTCGAACCAGAGCGCGATCTCGCGCCTCGCCGACTCCGGCGAGTCCGACCCGTGCACGAGGTTGCGCCCGATGTCCATCGCCAGGTCCCCGCGCACCGTCCCCGGCGCCGCCTTCTTCGGGTCCGTCGCGCCGATGAGAGCCCGGCAGACGGACACGGCGTCCTTGCCCGACACGACCACCGCCAGGACCGGGCCGCCCATGATGTACCGGATGAGGCCGTCGAAGAACGGCTTCCCCTCGTGCTCGGCGTAGTGCTTGCGCGCAAGCGCCTCGCCCACCGTCACGAGCTTGGCCGCGTCGATCACGAGCCCCTTGCGCTCGAACCGCGCGACGACCTCGCCCACGAGCCCCCGCGCGACCGCGTCCGGCTTGAGGAGGATGAGCGTACGCTCCTCGGCCACAGCCACTGCCCCCTACTTGCTGTCCGCGTGCCGGACCTGCTTCACGTACTTCTTCGTCCACCGCACGCGCCGCGGCACGCGCTTCAGCTTGAGCTGGTTGCGCTGGCACTTGGATGAGCAGAAGTAGAAGATCGCCCCGTCCTTCTTGACGAACATCTTGCCCGTCCCGGGGGGGATGTCGCTCCCGCAGAAGGAGCACACGCGTCGCGACGGCATGGGGGCGACTCACCTCACGGAGAGTTTCTTCGCCTCGCGCGCCGTCTCCCGCAGGATCAGGATGTCCCCCATCTGCGTCGGGCCCATCACGTTGCGCGTGATGATGCGCCCTTGGTCCCGGCCGCCCATCACGCGCACCTTGACCTGCACCGCCTCGCCGGTCATGCCGGTCCGGCCCACGATCTCGACCACTTCGGCCGGGATGCCGTCTTCATCCGCCACCGCACGCCGCCCCCCGATACGCCTATGCCTTGCCAGCCTTGTGCTTCGCGAGCTTGGCGGCGATCTCGTCCACGCGGGCCTTGGCCTTGCCGGGCTCCACGATGGCGACCGAGGCCGTCGGGACCTTGAGGCCCGCGGCGTGGCCGAGCTCCGACTTGGAGGGCACGTACCCGTAGGGGATGTTCTTCTCCTCGCAGAGGAGCGGCAGGTGCGCCAGGATCTCCTCGGGGTCGGTGTCTTCCGCCATGACGACGAACTTCGCCACGCCGCGCTCGACCATCTTCGTCACTTCGTTCGAGCCCTTCGCGATCTTCCCCTTCTCGGACTCGCGCGAGAGCTCGATGGCCTCGTAGAGCTGGTTACCCACGTCCTTCGGCATCTCGAACTTCACGAACAGCTTCGCCATGGCAGATCCTCCTTCCAGGCATGTGTTGCCCTTCATCACTCACGGGATTCCCACCGCGAGGGAGGGGGGTAGCGCGGTTAACCGGGGGGTCGCATATAAGGCTTTGGCGCGCCCCGCGCGATGGCCAGACTGCCGAAACGCGCGCGCGTTCCCGTGTCACGTGGAAGTGCGGGGCGCGGGCCCGCGCTTTTCGCCGGCGGCGCCCGGAGCGCCCTCCCAGACCTCGGCCTTGTACTCGTGCTCGTCGGCGTAGAGGGGGTTGATGAGTGACGCGTACTTCTGGGCCACGCTCGCGCGGCGGATCTTGAGGGTGGGGGTGAGCGACTCGTCCTCGACGGTGAGCTCGTGGTCGAGGAGCGCGAACCGGCGGACCTGCTCCGGCTTCGAGAACTGCTCGCCCACGACATCGAGCACGCCGCGGTAGAGCGCGACCACCTTGGGGTGCGCGACGAGCTCGGCGCGCGAGGCGTGGGCGGCCCCCGCCTCCTTCGCCCACTTCTCGAGCGCCTCGAACGCCGGCTGGATGAGCGCCACGAGGTACTTGTGCTTGTCACCGAGCACCATGACGGCGCCGACCAAGGCGTGGCTGGCGATCGCGCCCTCGATGGGGGCGGGCGCGACGTTCTTCCCGTACGAGTTGACGATGATGTCCTTCTTGCGGTCCGTGATCGAGATGTACCCGCGGACGTCGCGCTTGCCGATGTCGCCGGTGTGGAGCCACCCCTCGCGGTCGACGGCCTCGCGGGTGGCCTTGTCGTCCTTGTAGTAGCCTTTCATCACGTGCGGGCCCTTCGTCACGATCTCCCCTTCCACGTCGGGCGGGGCCCCCTGGAGCTGCTTCTCCCAGATCTCGACCTGGATGCCGGGGATCATCTTGCCCACCGTCCCCGGGACGACGTGCTCGAGTGGGTTGACGGCGATGACCGGCGAGCTCTCGGTGAGCCCGTACCCCTCCATGACTGGCAGGTCGACCGACAGGAAGAACTCCGCGATCTTCGCGTCCAGGGGGGCCGCGCCCGACACGATGAAACGGATTCTCCCGCCGAGCCCCTGCTTCACCTTGGAGTAGACGAGGCGCCGGGCGAGCCGGTGCTTGAGCTTCGCCCCGCGGGGGACGCGCTTGTCGTAGCGGACGGCCTGCCACTCGCCGCCCACGCGCACCGCCCACCAGAAGATCCGCTGCGCGGCCTTCCCCTTGTGGGCGACCTCGCCCACGACGCGCTCGTGGACCTTCTCGAGCACGCGGGGGACCGCGAGCATGTAGTCCGGCTGGAACTCGCGGATGTTCTCCGGCAGCTTCTCCATCGACTCGGCGAACGCGACGCGGTTCCCGTTCATGATCGGGAGGTATTCGTTCACCGTCCGCTCGAAGATGTGCGCGAGCGGCAGGTAGGAGATCGTGAGGTCGTCGACACGGATGGCGACCACGCGCGGCAGCGTCTCGATCTGCGACAGGATGTTGCCCTGCGTGAGCATGACACCCTTGGGCATCCCCGTCGTGCCGGAGGTGTAGACGATCGTGAGCAGGTCGTCCCGGCGCAGCTCGGACCACCGCTTCTCGAAAGCGCCGGGGTCGGTGGCCTTCTGCCGGTCGCCAAAAGCGAGGAAGTCCTTCCACGGGAGGACCGGGAACGGCGGGTCGGCGGGGGCCGCCCCCGAGAAGAGGACGGCGCGCTCGAGCTTGGGCAGCCGCTCCCTGGCCTCCGTGAGGCGGGCGAGCATCGCCTCGTTCTCGACGAAGCACAGGCGCATCTCGCTGTGGTTGACCACGTGCTCGACCTGGGGCTGGGCGAGCGTCGCGTAGACCGGCACGGGGATGGCGCCCGCGTGGATCGCGCCGAGGTCTGCAAGGACCCACTCCGGCCTGTTCTTGGAGAAGATGCCGACCCGGTCCTGCGTCTTCAGCCCGAGCTCGACAAGCGCGCGGGCGGCGCGCTCGACCTCCCCGGCGCCCTGGGCGTAGGTGAGCTGGCGGCGCGCGCCGCCCTCCTTCCAGATGAGCCATGGGAGGTCGGGCGTCTCGCCGCACCGCCACCGGAAGACCTCAGGCAGGGACTGGTTGATGTGTGGCACGAGGAGCCCCCGCGTCGATTCTTTCGCGCGCTTATGAGTCTTCGGACGCACCGCCCGCGGGTCAGTCCTGCCAGACGACCGCGTCTCCGGGCCGGACGGTCCCGGAGGACAGGATCTCGGCGTTCAGGCCGCCGCGGTGCACGAGGGACTTCCGGATGCCCGGCTTGCCCGCGAGTCGCTCCATGTGCAGGCACGGCTCGCACAGCAAGATGCCGCGCAGGCGCACGGTGCCCACGGAGAACTCGCGGCCGACGAGGTGGTTGAGGGGCACCCCGCGGGTGACGAGGTTCCGCCGGGCGGCCCCCGGTCCGAACTCGATCCCGTATTCGCGAGCGGCCGCTTCCACGGCCTCCGCCTCGATGAGGGTCACCTCCCGGTGGGGGCCGTCCCTCCCTCCCTTCCGGCGGGCCGAACTATTCTTCAGGTAATACCGGTCACCCACCACACCCCGCCCGGCCTCGAGGACGGCCTCGTGGCCCACCACCGTCGGCGCGGCCCCCTCCGGGGCGGTGTGGATCGACTCCAGCCGGCCTGCGCCCACCGATACCGGGGGCTCGATCGGTTCGCCGCGCAGAAAAGGGTGGCGCCGGGGCGGGGCGGAAGGGGGGGAGCCAAAGTCTATTAGCAGGGGCGCCACAGGGCGGCCCGCCGGGAGAGGCCGGGCGGCCGACGGTGCCCCGCAAGGGGCGCTGAGGAAAGTCCCCCCTCCACAGAGCGATGCGCGCCGCGAAGGTGCGGGCCGAAAGGCCCATCACAAGGAACGGCCGGGGCGAGAGCCCCGGAACCCGGAGCAGAGACGACACAGCCTGCAGGTACGATGAAGCGTCTGACGCGGAGATTCCTGAAGGACTTGGTGAAACGGCCGGGAGCGCTGGAGCAAGTCCAAACGTCGGGGATGACCCTGCTCGGTACCCGAAGGTCGGACGCTCAGTCGAATGCTGCCAGTCAAACAGAAGGGGGCTTACGAGCCTCACCCGGCACCTCATCTCCTACCGGAGGTTCTCGACACCCGCGCTGCTATCGATACCCAAAGAGTTGGTCGTAACCTTTGTGAAAGAGGACCTCCAAAACGACGACCACCGGACGGCGCAAGTCACTTGGCTGAACCGTGTAGATGCCGCGGAATGCGCCCGGGAGCTCGAACCTCCACGCATTGGAGACCGCGGCCGGCAAGCCGTTTCGTGTCGAGAGCTCCGCGGGAATCCGGTCCTTCGGGATTTGGTCGCCCGCGAAAACGTCCGCTTTCAGGCGGCCGTACCACCACCGTAATTTCCGCATCTGCTTGGTGTCCAGAAACTTCTCTGCTTCGGCCACGCGTTGGCTCTTGCGCACCTCCAGCGCCGGGAGAGGCACGCGGTCACACTCGTTCCCACGTGTTGACGACCTTCCAGAACTCAGGGCCCGGATTCTCTATCCACATTACACCCTTGGATCCCTCCACGACGCACCCAAGGCGCTTGTAATGCTCGATGGCCTCACGCAAGGTCGCGTGGGCCACCTTCCGGGGCAGGCGGCTCTTGATCTTGTTGAGACTCAAGGGCACATCGGACTTGCGCAGGAGCCGCTCCACCATGTGAAGGGTCGCGAGAGTAGGACCTTGTTTGTCGAGCCGCGGAGGCAGCGGCGTCCCCGAGATCGCCATCTAGTACAGATGAATTAAGGGACTATATGAATTCGTTCCTCCGGCAGCCTTCCAGGCGGCCGACGGTTCCCCGCAAGGCGCTCTCAAGGAAAGTCCCCCCTCCACAGAGGCGTCGCGCGCCGCGAAGGTGCGGGCCGAAAGGCCCATCACAAGGAACGGCCGGGGCGAGAGCCCCGGAACCCGGAGCAGAGACGACACAGCCTGCAGGTACGATGAAGCCTGGTGACGCGGAGATTCCTGAAGGACTTGGTGAAACGGCCGGGAACGCTGGAGCAAGTCCAAACGTCGGGGATGACCCTGCGAGGGTCACCCGAAGGTCGGACGCTCAGTCGAATGCTGCCACCCAAACAGAAGGGGGCTTACGAGCCTCACCCGGCACCAACCAACAGGCGTCGCCATCTAGCGCGGTCCAAGCCAGCCGGCCCGCCGCCCGGCGCGCTACAATCGTCCGGCCGCATCTCGGAGG
>Ga0302046_10000390_pt1 | contig 44932 bp, 35 predicted proteins | sample RVTome_11_FD_200261 | JGI IMG/M metagenome (GOLD analysis project Ga0302046, IMG submission 200261) | Soil microbial communities from uranium-contaminated site in the Upper Colorado River Basin, Wyoming, United States - RVT147D111 (version 2) ...
GGAAGGATGGCCTGTGTTCGTAGTCCCGCAGCTCGACTGAGCTCGCCGAGCCACCTCCAACCAGGACCCGGACTTGGAGCGTTGAACGTTGAGCGTTGAATGGTGAACGTTGAACGCCGGCTCGTTGCCTGAGGCCTTTCGGGAAATCCTCACGTCGTCGTCTCCTCCGCCTCGAGTCAAGGCTTGAAGGCCGCCCGGTCCTGGCGGCCACCCGATTCCAGATACGCCAGCAGGTCGAGGATCTCCTCCAGGGACATGGAATTGACCAGGCCTTCGGGCATCGGCGAGATGGTCGAGGCTTCCTTCCGTTCCACATCGGTGGCTTTCACCTTGACGCGAGTTTGGGCGATGGGATCGACCTCGATGACCAGCATCCCATCCTCCTCATCCACCACGCGCCCGGTCACATCCTCACCATCCTTCAGGTAATAGGCGGTGTTCTGGTATTGCTCGGAAACCACCTTGGAGGGGTGCAGGATGGAATCCAGAATGTCCGGCCGGGTGTAACGGCTGGCCACCGCCGTCAGCTCCTGTCCGGTGGCGCCTCCGTCGTTGCCGAACTTGTGGCAGGCCGCGCATTGGGCCACCGTGAACATCTCTTTGCCGCGGGCAAAGGAACGCCCCATGTCCGCCTTGGCCAAGTGCGGCTCCAGGTCGGCCATGGTCCATTCCTTCACGAACGCCCGGGGCGCCATGGCCACTCGGACCGGCACCTTCTCCTTGCCTTCCAGAATGCCGGCCAGGGCGGTGCGCTCTGCTTTGGTAAGGGTGGCCTCGGCTTCCTTTTTGAAGTTGGCGAGGAACTTGGGAAAGCTGGCGCCATCGGTGTAGTCGCGGTCCACATCCGCGAACCATTGGAGCAGTTCGGGAGGATGCGTGAGGCCGTTCCGCTCCCGGTTGAACCAGCTGAAGTAGCGTCGCCGTTCATCCATGGACCAGCCTTCCTTGAGCGTGCGCAGCGCGACGATGTAGTGGATCTGGTCTTCCTGGATGTTGGAGGCTTCCAGGAGGTCGAGGGTGCGCCCGGCCACGTTGGGCGCCTCGAGATAAACCAGCAATCGGCTTAGTTCCCGGTTGAGAACCGGATCGTCCGAAGGATAGAGGGGATCCACCACGGCGAGGAGATCCGCCACATCGGAGGGCGAGGGCGCCCCGAGCCGGATGAATGTCAGGCCCAGCACGCGCAGCGCCTGCAGGCGCTGATCCGCCGTGAGGTTGTCAGGGGAGAGCCGGGAAAGCGACTCGAGCAAGGCCTGCTCCACCTCGGGTTTCCCGCAACGGGCCAGGGCCAGAAGCGCGGTCAGGGACGCCTGCGTGGCGGTTTCGTCCAGGGCGCGCTGCTGCCATTTCTCCAGCGGCTGGCTTTCCACGGCAACCCGGGCGGCGGTGCGGAGAAACCGGTCGCCGCTGTCCAGGTGGGGCCAGGCGGCGTCAAGGGCGGCCGGGTCCTCCTTGCCATGGAAGGCTTCCAGGCGGCGTCGCAGGGCCCGGGCCTCGCGGCCTTCGAAGTGAACCAACCTGACGCGGGAGGTGTCTTCGGTGCCCGTGTAACGGACCCGGTAAAGGCCGGACTGGGTGCCGCGGCCGCCAGTGGTGAAGTACATCGCGCCATCGTGGCCGACGACCATGTCGGTGACGTTGAGCGGGCGGCCGGAAACGAAGTTCTCCGGTGTGCCCACGAAGCTGGCGCCTTTGGGCTTGAGATGGACCGCGATGATGCGCCCGTAGGTCCAGTCCATGATGTAAAGGGCGCGCTGATAGCTGGCCGGAAACCTGGCGCCGCGTCCGAAGACCACGCCCGTGGGCGAGCCGATGCCGATCTCGGCGGTCGGCGGGGTGGCATCGGGGTAGTACCAGGGCCACTTGCCCGTGCCGGAGCGCCATCCGAAATCGGCGCCGCTCACGCAGTGATACACCACCGTCGGCCGGTACCAGGGCATGCCCCAGTCCCATTCCATGTCGCTGTCGAAGGTGAACATCTCCCCTTCGTCGTCCTGGTCGAAATCGTAGCTGTTGCGGAACCCGGCCAGCATCAGTTCCCATGACTGGCCCTCGGAGTCGGAGCGGGCGATGTGACCGCCCGGAGCCATCACGCCGCGGGCATGGCCGTTGCCGTCCCAGTCGCGCGGCAGAAGCTGGTCTTCGGCGTAGCCGCGGTGCGGGCTGTCCGAAACCGTGCCCTCCGGGATCTGGGTGTGGTTGCCATTCATCACGTAGATGCGGCTGTCGAGACCCTTGACTACGCCATGCGGGCCGTGTTCGCCGCCGCCCTTCATGGGATGAAGAAACTTGAGGCGGTCATATTGGTCATCGCCGTCGGTGTCGAAGAGACGGTAGAGACCGGTCCCGGCCGGACCCTTGGCATTGGCGTAGAGCGACTCGTCGGCATGGAGCAGGCCCATGGCCTCGCCCACTCCCAACTCGATGACCTCCCGGCGCGCAATGGAACCGTCCGAGCCGAGGGTGAAGCGGAGCAGTTGCTGCCGGGCATCCTGGGGAGACACGATCAGGCGTCCCTTGGGATCGATCGTCATGCAGACCCAGGAACCGTCCTGCGGTTCGGCGTTGCGGACGAGCGTCACCTCGAAGCCGGGCAGGGTCTTGAGGCTTTCAGCGGGGGTGGCGTCGCGCCGTGCTTGACGGGTGGGGCGGGGCTGGGTGATGTCGCCCCAGGGTTCGGCGCCGAGCTTGGCGATGGACTGGGCGCGGAACCATCCGGCCATGTCGAAGTCGGGTTTTTCCCAGTCCTCCAGCTTGTTGGCCTGGGTGTTCCAGGAGGCGTCGCTCACGACCGTGAGGTTCCGGCCGCTCTTGAGATTGATGTCGAGCTTGACCAGCAACGCGGCCGCGCCGCTGTCATTGGAGGCCTGGATGGCGACGAGGTTCTTTCCCCGCCGCAGGTGAGCGGCCACTTGGTAGCGCTGCGGGTCCTGCCAGTCGTCCCCCTTGCCGACCTGCTGCCCATTGATGAAGAGCACAAAGTGGTTGTCGGCCGTGACCAGGATCCTGGCCGCTTGGACGTCCGCGTCCAGGTCCAGGACCTTGCGGAAGTAGCGCACTTCCCCATCGGCCGGGGCTTGGCCGCCGTTGGAATGCCAGATCCATTCCGGCGTGGCGGCGCGCGCGGGGAAGGCGGCTGGGAAGAGGAGAAAGGCCAAAGCCGGGAGGAGGGCACAGCCGTGAAGAAGGGTGCGATGTCGGAGCATGGGCAGACCTTAGCCTGCCGTTCTCACGGGCGGCAAGCGCCGGTTTTTCGGGCGTGGGCGTGCGGGCCTTTCCAGGAAACTGGAGTTGGTGGAGCTTGGGGTGCAACGAGATTGAATCGGAGCGGGGAACCATGCATGGACCATCCGAACCGCCTAAAGGCGGAACCCGTCGCGACGGGCTAGATAGTGAAGAAACACCCATTGCCACGGATGTGCACGGGCCCCTCACCCCCACCCTCTCCCGGGGGGAGAGGGAGAATCGACTACCGCGCGGAGAAAGTCTTCCGATCTGAACCGGTACCCTCCACGGGGCGTGCGGCTCCCTCTCCCCGCGGGAGAGGGTTGGGGTGAGGGGCCTTTGAATTCGTCGTGCAAGATTGCGGGCGCTTAACTCCAACAAGTTGCATAAGAAGTTTCATGCGAGGCGGAACTACAAACGGAGGCGGCCACGTTTGTGGTTCCGCCTTTAGGCGGTCCGGGTCCTCGGTTCAACGGCGAGGACTGCGACGAGCTCAGTCGAGCGGAGAACCGGGTTCGCATGGCGCTTTGGCGCTCCGCAACGTGTGTGGATGAACATGTCTCCATCCCACGCAGCCGTTCGGAAGTGCCGGTGGCCACTCCCCCCTTGCCACAACTCGCACACGACTCGTAACCTTGGCGCCGGATGACCCTGATTGGACTGACGGGCGGCGTGGGCATGGGCAAGTCCACCACGGCGCGGTTTCTGGCGGAACGCGGCCTGCCGGTGGTGGACACTGACCAGTTGGCGCGCGACGTGGTGGAGCCCGGGCAACCGACGCTGGCCGCGCTGGTGGAGGCGTTCGGGACCGGCATCCTCAAGAAGGATGGCGCGCTGGACCGGCCTGCCATGGCCGGCAAGGTGTTTGCCGATGCCGCATGCCGACGACACGTGGAGTCTATCGTCCATCCCGCCATCCGGGAACGCTGGGAAGCCACCGTGCGGTGGTGGCGGGAGGAGGGGCGCTTGGCCGGCGTGGTGATCATCCCGTTGCTGCTCGAGACCAGCGCCGAGGGGGAGTTCGATGTGATCCTGTGTTCGGCCTGTGCGGCGGCCAGCCAGGAAACGCGCCTGCTCCGGCGTGGCTGGCCGGCCGAGCAGGTGCGACAGCGCATCGCCGCCCAATTTCCCGCCGCAAGGAAAATGGACGCGGCCCGGTATGTCATCTGGACGGAGGGGGCATTCGATGTTCATGCCGCGCAAGTGGATCGAGTCTTGCGTGCGATGGGGCTGAGCAGCGGAAGCTGAGCGGCCCGGCCCGGTTCTCCCGCCGACTGCGTTGACGAACAGGCGATCCGTCGTATGCTCCGAGTCGATGAAGTCAACCTTCGCCAACATTCCATTCAGTCCCGAGGAGCTTCAGCGTCAACTCTCGGAAATGATGCGTGGCCAGTTCAAGACCGGGGCGGCGCAGGCCCACGCCCAGAGCGCCGGCGAACCCGAGGGGGAGGACAGGAAGAAGTCGGAGGAGGCATTCCGGTTTGATTACAAGCCGCATGACATCAAGGCCTACCTCGACCGGTTCGTCATCCGCCAGGACGCCGCCAAGAAGGTGCTCAGCGTGGCCTTGTGCGACCACTACCACCAGGTGCGTCGCTCGCTGCGCGGGGAAGGCTCACCCCATTACGCCAAGCAGAACATCATCCTGGTCGGCCCCACCGGCGTCGGGAAGACCTACCTCATCCGCCGCGTGGCCGAACTCATCGGTGTGCCGTTCGTGAAAGGGGATGCCACCAAGTTCTCCGAGACCGGGTACGTGGGCGGTGATGTCGAGGACATGGTGCGGGAACTGGTGCGCAAGGCGGACGGCGACGTGGAGCGGGCGCAGTATGGCATCATCTACATCGACGAGATCGACAAGATCGCAGGCGCCGCGAACGTCTCCGGCCGGGATGTGAGCGGCCGTGGTGTGCAGACCAACCTGCTCAAGCTCATGGAGGAAACCGAGGTGCCCGCCCGGGCGCCCAACGACATCGCCGGCCAGATCCAGTCGGTCATGGAAGCCCAGCGCGGACACAAACCCTCCAGCGTCATCAACACCCGCAACATCCTCTTTATAGTCAGCGGCGCCTTTGATGGACTGGAACGGATCGTGCGCCGCCGCCAACGCGAGTCGGTGATCGGCTTTTCCGGGCAGGGCCCGTTGCCCTCCACCACCGAGACCCTCGAGCAGGCCCAGACCGCCGACTTCATGGAGTATGGCTTCGAGCCCGAGTTCATCGGCCGGCTTCCGGTCCGCGTGGTCTGCCAGCCGCTGGACGCGGGGGATCTCTATCGCGTGCTCAAGGATGCGGAAGGCAGCCTGATCCGTCAGTATGAGCAGGACTTCGCCGCCTACGGGATTGGGCTTTCCTTCGGTGACGACGCCCTGCGGCGGATCGGCGAGCTTGCGGCGGAGGAGCAGACGGGCGCGCGCGGCCTCATGACGGTTTGCGAGCGGGTCTTTCGCAACCTCAAATTCGATCTGCCCTCCTCGTGTGTGAAGCGCGTTGCGGTGACGCGGGAGACCGTGGAGGATCCCGAGGCGGCCTTGGCGCGCCTGCTGGAGGAGGGGCTCACCAACGAGGCGTTCCAGCACCAGCAGGCGGTGCATGCCTTTGCGCACGACTTTTCGGAGGAACACGGCCTGAGGATACGCTTCAGCGATGACGCCGCCGCGCGGCTCGTGGCCCTGGCCGGGGAGAAGGGCAGCGAGGTGCAGGCCTTCTGCCGGGCGCACTTCAAGGACCTGCAGTTCGGCCTCAAGCTGCTTGCCCAGAACACCGGCCAGCGCCTCTTCACCCTCGACCGCGACGTGGTGGAGAATCCCGACAAGGCGCTGAGCAGCTGGGTGGTGGCCAGCTACCGCGGAGGGGGATCCGCCGGGCCGGAGCCGGAGCCGTAGTGCGGTTGGCATCCGACCGATCGGACGGATCGGACGGATCGGTCTGATCCCTTCAGGCCTTCGGCCGCAACTGCGGGAAGAGGATCACGTCGCGGATGTTCTCCTGCCCGAGCAGCATCATGCAGAGGCGGTCGATGCCCAAGCCCATGCCGCCGGCGGGCGGCATGCCGTATTCGAGCGCGGCCAGGAAATCCTCGTCCAGCTTCTGCTGTTCCCCGCCGGCCTGGTGTTCCAGGCGATCCCGCTGTTCGATGGGATCGTTCTGCTCGCTGTAGGCGGGGGCGATCTCCTGCCCGTTGATGCAGCACTCGAACACCTCGACGGTCGAGGGATCGTCCGGCGAGAGCTTGGCCAGGGGGATCAGCTCCCTGGGGGCGTGCGTTACGAAGACCGGATCGAGCAGGGTCGGTTCGATGAGCTTTTCAAAGACCGCCTGGGTGACCTCGAAATCCTCATAGGCTTCAACGATCTCGGCGCCTAGTTCTCCGGCGCGCCGCCGGCGCGGTTCGGGAGTCAGCTCAAACCAGTCCGCGCCGGCGTGTTCCCGGACGATGTCCTTGTAGCGCACGCGCCGCCAGGGCGGGGTGAGGTTGATGGTGCGCGTGACCTCGCCCTCCGCGTTGCGGTGCTCGATGACCAGCGTGCCGAGGACGTTCCGTGCCACCTGGCAGATCATGGATTGGACCAGCTCCATCATCGTCTCGTAGTTGCCGTAGGCCTGGTAGGCTTCGAGCATGGTGAACTCGGGGTTGTGCCGGCGCGAGATCCCTTCGTTGCGGAAGTTGCGGCCGATTTCAAAGACCCGGTCCATGCCGCCCACCAGGAGCCGCTTGAGGTAGAGTTCCAGGGCGATGCGCAGGTAGAAGTCACAGCCCAGCGCCTTGTGATGCGTGACAAAAGGCTGGGCGGCCGCGCCCCCGGGAATGGCCTGCATCATCGGGGTCTCCACTTCCACAAAGCCGCGCTCGTGCAGGAAGCCGCGGATCTCGCGCAGGATCCGGCTGCGTTGGAGGAAGAGGTGGCGCACCTCGTCGTTGGACATGAGGTCGAGGTAACGCTTGCGGTAGCGGGTCTCCATGTCCGACAAGCCGTGCCACTTTTCGGGCGGCGGACGCAGCGACTTGGTCAGGATGGTGAATGCCCCCACCTTGACGGAGATCTCGCCGGTCCGCGTGGTGAAGAGCGTCCCTTCCACGCCGATGAAATCCCCGAGGTCGAGTTGCTTGAAGATGTCGTATGGATCATCGCCGAGCGCCTGCTTCTGCGCGTAGATCTGGATGCGGCCGCTCTGGTCCTTAAGGTCGAGGAACTGGCTCTTGCCCATGTCGCGGTGGGCCGTGATGCGTCCCGCCAGGCGCACCGTGCGCCCTTCCTCGTAGCGGTCGCGTGCCTCCCCGCATCCCTCGGACGGGGTGAACGCGTTCGCAAAGGGGTTGATGCCCCGGGCGCGAAGGCTGTCCAGCTTCTGGCGCCGCTGCTGTATCAGGTCATTGGTCTCTTCCATAAACGGTCCGGCGTGTTCAAAACGGCGAGCATAAGCCTTCCCGGATGAAAGCCAATCTTTTCGGTCGCGCCACTCCCGGCCCGGGGGGCGTGAATGGAAATGGGTGAGACTTGAATGCCATGCAGCCGCAGGATTGGGGGAGGAGCAAGAGCAAGAGTAAGAGTAAGAGCAAGAGTAAGAGCAAGAGCAAGATGGTTACTTCTTGCTCTTACTCTTACTCTTGCTCCTCCCTTTTACCCGGAAAGAACGACCCACATGGTGTCGTTTTGCAGGGCCCCTCACCCCGGCCCTCTCCCGGGGGGAGAGGGCCGGGGTGAGGGGCCTTTGATGGGGTGCGGTGGAGGGTGCCTCCCCGTCGCAACGGGGCTTTTGCGTGGGCAGTGCGTCCTGAGTCGTGTAAGCTCAAGGAATGCCAGGGGAGCCAGCCCCGGCGCCACAAACATGGACGACCGCCCTCATCGAGACGACCCCCGGCCGGACCCGGCCTCCCCTGAAGCCTGCCTGGTCCGCGCGGTGGCCGAGACCATGAAGCGGGAACCGACGCTGGAAGCGGTCAAGATCGACCGGGGCCGGAAATCCATCTCCGTCGCCACGCTCGGTTCCTCCGACGCCACCGAGGTCGAACAGCACCTCTCCCGGCAGATTGAAAAGCTGCACACAGACGATCCGGAGCGTCGCTGCGGATTGCTCGAGGGGGAGGGGGATTGTTCGGTCTGTTCGCGTCCTCTTCCGCCCGACGAGCAGGCGGCCCTCTTGATCGACCAGCGCCAGGACATCACCACCATCGCCAAGGTCACGTGCCCCACGGCGCCGCGCTTCTGGCGCTGGCACGACCTGCCATGGCCTCGCTACCTGCCCCGCACGGTGCGTTACCCGGAGGAGGAGGATCATGAGCAGGAGTGGAAGCACCAGTTGCTGGCGGCGGGTGTGTGCGGCGTATGCGGCCTGGCCGCGTGGTTGACCGGCACCATGCCCTGGGCCGGCGTGCTCTATGCGCTGGCCTACCTGTCGGGCGCCTGGTACACGGTGGAGGAGGTGCGCGAGCGACTCCGGAAAGGAGTGCTCGACGTGCATTTCCTGATGCTGGCCGTCGCCGCCGGCAGTGCCGCGATTGGCGCCTACGCCGAGGGCGCCGTGCTGCTCTTTCTCTTCTCCCTGTCCGGGGCGCTGGAACACTACGCACTGGGACGCACGCACCGGGAGATCCGGTCGCTCTTCAAGGAGGCGCCCAAGGTCGCGACCGTCGTGGACGCATCCGGACAGCACCACGAGGAGGCGGTGGCCTCGCTTCGCCCCGGCATGCGCCTGCTTGTCAAACCCGACCAGCAGTTTCCGGTCGATGCGGAAATCGTCGAGGGCGAGACGGCCAGCGATGAATCCAACCTGACCGGGGAAGCCATTCCCGTGTCCAAGGCCAAGGGCGACGTCGTCTATGCCGGCACCATCAACCTGTGGGGGAGCGTGGAGGCGGTCGTGCAGCGCGCGGCCGATGACAGCGCCCTGCAGCGGATCATCCACCTGATCCAGGAAGCGCAGCAGCGCAAGGCGCCCTCCCAGCGGTTCACCGACAAGTTCGGCACGCGCTACACCTACGTCATCCTGGCCACGACGGCGGTGATGTTCTTTGTCTGGTGGCTGCCCGGGGCGCACCCGCCCTTGGTGAGCACGCCCGACCATCCCAGCGCCTTCTACCGGGCCATGACACTCCTAGTGGTCGCCTCGCCCTGCGCTCTCGTCCTGTCCATCCCCTCCGCCGTCCTCGCGGCCATCGCCTGGGCGGCCCGGCGCGGCATTCTGTTCCGGGGCGGCGCGGCGGTGGAGAAGTTGGCGGACATCTCCATCATGGCCATGGACAAGACCGGCACGCTGACCACCGGGGAACTGAAGGTCGAGTGGGTGGAAAGCTTTCCACCGGGGCGGGAGGCCGAGGTGGCGCGTCTGGCTTATTCCCTCGAACAACGCTCCCACCATCCACTGGCCCGGGCGGTGACGCGCCACGGCAAGCAGCAGGAGCTGGCCCCGGTCGATCTGAAAAAGTTCGAGTCGGTCACGGGGCAGGGCGTGCAGGCGCAGTGGGAAGGCCGGCCCGTGCGCCTGGGGCGGCGCGGCTGGGTGGCCGACGAACTGCCCGCCGGCCTGGTGGACAGCGTCCCCGCCGTGGCTGTGGGGTCCTCCGAAATGTGGCTTGTCTCCGGGGACCTGGCCGGTCGATTGGTGCTGCGGGATGACATTCGCACCGAGGCCCGCGAGGTGGTCGAGTCCCTGCGGCGCGCGGGCCTGCGTTCCATCGTCCTGACCGGCGACCGGGAGGAGGCGGCCCAATACCTCAAGGAGCACCTATGCCCGGATGAAGTCCGCGCCGAGCTGCGTCCGGAGGAGAAGGTGGCGGTCATTGAATCCCTGACGGCGAAGGGGGAGCGTGTGGCCATGGTGGGGGACGGGGTGAACGACGCTCCCAGCCTGGCGGCGGCGCATGTGGGGATGGCCATGGGCGCAAGAGGCTCGGACGCGGCGTTGGAACAGGCCGAGGTGGTGCTGATGCACGACCGCCTGGAGAATGCGCTCACCGCCTACCGCCTGAGCCGAAGGGCCCGGCGCATCATTCGCCAGAACCTGGTCGTCTCCCTCGGCACGGTCGTGGTGCTCGTCACGGCCGCCATGCTGGGGGAGATTCCGCTCACGCTCGGCGTGCTGGGCCACGAAGGCAGCACGGTGATCGTGGTGATGAACAGCCTCAGGCTGCTGGTCTCGCGGGGGGCGAAGCGGAAAGACTCGGACCGATCGGACCGATCGGACTGATCGGTCGGATCAGTCGGATGGCCCCCTCACCACCCCATCCAGGTCAGGGCGAGGTAGCCCAGGCCGAGGAAGAAGAAGAAGCCGGCCACGTCGGTCACGGTGGTGACGAAGATGCTCGAGGCCAGGGCGGGATCGACCTTCATGAATTTCAGGCCGAAGGGGATCATGACGCCCGACATGGCCGCGGCCACTTGGTTGAGGAGCATGGCGGCGCAGGCGACGGCTCCCAGGCGGAAATCGCCTTTCCACAGCCACCCGACCGCGCCCACCACCAGGCCGATGGCCAGGCCGTTGATCATCGCCAGAACCACTTCCTTGAGCAGCGCCTTGCGTCCATCCCCGGGTTCCAATTCTCCCAGGGCCATGTCCCGGATGATCACCGTGAGGGTCTGCATGCCTGCGTTGCCGCCTTGCCCCGCCACGATGGGCAGGAAGATGGCCAGGGCCGTCCAGCGGGCGATGGTGTCCTCGAAGAAGGCCACCACGCCTGCGGCCATGAAGGCTGTGAGCAGGTTGACATAGAGCCAGGGCAGGCGTTTGCCGACGGACTTGCGCCAGGGTGTCAACGCGCGTTCCTCACCGGAGAGACCGACCATGAGCTGCATGTCCTCGGTGGCTTCCTCCTTGGCCACCTCCAGCGCGTCGCTGCCCCGGACCACCCCGACCAGGCGGCCATCCTGGTCGAGCACCGGCAATCCGAGGTAATGATAGTGCTCGAACTGGCGCGCGATCTCCTCCTGGTCGGCGTCCGCCCGGATGAAGCGGACATCGCGGTTCATGACGTCGCCGATGCGGCTGTGGGGCTGGCTGAAGACGAGGTCGCGCAGGGAGACGATGCCGACCAGGCGGCGCTGGTCGTCGGTGGCGTAGAGGTAGGTGACATCCTCCAGGCGATGGTCGGCGCGGCCGCGAAGGGCTGCCTGGCATTGCTGGACGGTGTCGTCGGCGCGCAAGGCGATGAAGCGGTTGCTCATGATGCCGCCGGCGGAGTCCTCGGGGTAACGGAGGAGTTCGCGGATGGGGGCGGCTTTGTCGGGGGCGAGCTGGTTGAGGGTCTCGCGGCGCCGTTCGGGGTCGAGTTCGCCGATGAGGTCGGCGGCGCCGTCAGGGGGCAGTTCCTGCAGCAGTCCGGCGAGCCGTGCCGGGGAGAAGCGGGCCACCAATTCGGCGACCTGCTCGTGCTCGAGTTCATCGACGACCCGCGCGGCGAGGGGGCGGGGGAGCTGCTGCAGGACATCCTGCGCCTCCTCGGTGGGCAGGCGCTGGAGTTCGTCCGCGAGGTCGGCCGGGTGCAGGCGGGCGAGGTGGTCGATGGAGACGGGGATGGGTTCGTCCATGGGCCCGTTACTCGCTGAGTTTGCCGGTCAGGGACCCGTCCTTGGCGGCCTGGACGGAAAAGGTGCCCGAGCGGACATGCAGGTCGCGTTGCGGGAACGGGATTTCGATCTGGTTCTCGCGCAGCGTCTTCTCCAGACCGAAGTAGAGTTCGCTGTGGAACCGGCGCGGGGTGAAGGTCATCTCCGCGGTCCAGACCACCAGTTCGAAGTTCAGCGAACTGTCGCCGAACCCGGTGAAAAAGAGGGTTGGCGCCGGGTTGTCCAGCACCTTGGAATGGGTGGCGGCCATGGCGGAGACGACCTCCTTCATCTTCTCGACATTGGAACCGTAGGCGATGCCGAAGGGGAGCCGCATGCGGACCTTGGGATCGCCATGGCTCCAGTTCACGACGGTGTTGGAGATGAACTGGGAGTTGGGGACGATGACGGAGATGTTGTCGTTGGTCAGGATGGTGGTGCTGCGCAGGTTGATCTCCTTGACCTGCCCGGCCACGCCCTCCACCTCGACGCGGTCGCCAATGGTGATGGGGCGTTCGGCCAGGATGATGAGGCCGCTGATGAAGTTGTTGGTGATGTTCTGGAGGCCGAACCCGATGCCGACGCCGATGGCGCCGGCCATGACGGCGAGCGCGCTCAAGTCGATGCCGACCGACTGCAGGGCGATGTAGATGCCGATGGCGATGAAGAGGTAGCCGCCCACCTTGCCGATGGCATACTGCAACGAGCTGGCCAGCCGCGTCCGGTTCAGCACCTTGCCCAGCAGGAAGAGGCGGAAGAAGCGGGCCAGGAGCAGGACGATGGCGAAGAGGATGAGCAGCTTGAGGATCTCCGCCAGCGAGACGGTCTTGGCGCCCAGCTTAAAGAGAGGATGCTGCAGGACCGTTGCCGCCGCCTGATAGGCCGCGTTGAAAAAGTTATAGATTGGCTCGAGGTATGTGTCCATAGTGCTGGCCCCGGGCGGCTGCTTGATGGCGAACGGAGCGCGCCGGCGGGTGAGGCGGGGCGGTCCCGGCCCCGAACCTGTTCGAAAGTCCGGTTGGGTTATGACGAAAAAGAAGTCGCGAATCAAGGTTCGTCAGGCGGAGCGGGGCGATGTGCCCGCATTGGTGGAGTTGAATCGCGCGTCCTATCCCGGGCTGGCGCAGGAGAACGTGGTGTGGGGCGAGTCCCACCTGCTCAGTCATCTGCGCATCTTTCCCCAGGGCCAGTTGGTGGCCGAACTGGACGGGAAGATCGTCGGGGCGGCCTGCTCCCTCATTGTGGACATGGGGCGGGATCCCCTCCGCTTTCACACCTGGGCCGGCATCACCGACGCCGGTTACTTCACCAACCACGATCCCCAGGCTGACACCCTCTATGGTGCGGACGTGTATGTGCACCCCGAAAGCCGGGGCCTGGGCATCGGACACGAGCTTTACGAAGCCAGGCGACAGCTTTGCCGCAAGCTGAACCTGCGCCGCATCCTGGCCGGCGGCCGCCTCTGGAACTACATCGACCACAAGGACAAGATGTCCCCGGAGGAATACGCGCACCGCGTCGCGGAAGGGGAACTGCGCGACCTTGTCCTGAGCTTCCAGCTCCGCGAGGGGTTCCGGCTGCGCGGCGTGATGCCCTATTACCTGCGCGATCCGCGCAGCCGCAACCACGCCAGCCTCATCGAATGGGTCAACCCCGACTACAAGGCCCCGGCGGGAGGCCCCCGCAAGGTGCGGCTGGCCTGTGTGCAATACCAGATGCGCAAGGTGAAATCCTTCCACGAATTCGCCCGCAACGTCACCTACTTCGTCGATGTCGCCGCCGATTACGGCGCGGATTTCGTCCTGCTCCCGGAATTGTTCACGGTCCAGCTCCTCTCCCAAATGGACGCGCAGTCCCCGCAGGACGGGATGCGGCGCCTGGCCGGGTACACCGGCCGATTCGTCCAGCTCATGAAGCGGCTGGCCACCCGCTACAACCTCACGCTCATCGCCGGCAGCCACCCGGTCTTCCATGGCAAGCGGCTGCTCAACGTGGCTCATGTCTGCCTGCCCGGCGGGGAAGTGGTCACCCAGTCCAAGCTCCACATCACCCCCAACGAACGCCGCTGGTGGGGGATCTCCGGAGGGCACGACCTCAAGGTGATCCACACGCCCACCGCCAAGATCGGGGTGCTCATCTGCTATGACATCGAATTCCCCGAGGCGGCCCGGCACCTGGCCGACGCCGGAGCGGAGATCATCTTCGTGCCCTTCTGCACCGACAACCGCCAGGGCTACCTGCGCGTGCGCTACTGCGCCCAGGCCCGCGCCATCGAAAACCAGATCTACATCGCCCTGGCCGGGAACGTCGGCAACCTGCCCGACGTGACCAACATGGACATCCAATACGGCCAGGCCGCCGTGCTCACCCCTTCGGACTTCGCCTTCGCCCGCGATGGCGTCGCGGCCGAGGCGGAATCCAACGAGGAAACCCTCCTCATCTGCGACCTTGACCTGGATGACCTCTACCATTCCCGCGAGTCCGGCACCGTCACGCCCCGGCTGGACCGGCGTCCCGACCTCTTCCGGCTCGTCAGCAACCTGCCGGATCATCCCGTCATCCAGACCCTCCCCGGCGAGGGGCCTCTCGGATTCCAGGGACAGGAAACCATCCTCGACGACGAGGATCCCACCCCGGCACCCGCGCCCGCGCCCACGCCCAAGGTGGTCCGGGGACAATCCTCCTCGTCCGCTGTGCGCCCACGGCCCCCCAAGCCACCCGGTAAATCCTGAACCCCCCCGGCAGACGGCGTGATTGGAAATGGGTGATAATTGCATGCTATGCCGCTGCAGGATTATGAAGAGAGTAAGAGTAAGAGCATGAGTAAGAGCAGGAAGTGCCCATCATGCTCTTGCTCCTTTGGGCGACCCACTTTCAATCGCGCCTCCCGGCAGACCGTTGCTGCCCCGGCCCTTGCCTACTCACGATATGAGCCTGAGCATTCTCGAGTCAAAACCGCACCGGATCGGATTCATCTCCACCCGCATTCACGGGCATGACGGCGTCACCCTGGAAGCCAAGAAATGGTGTCAGATCCTCGCCGAGGCAGGCTGCCAATGCTTCTGGATGGCGGGGTTGCTCGACACCGACCCGGCCATCAGTCACCTGGCGCCGCTGGCCTACTTCAATCACCCCGAGGTGGTATGAGGGATTTGGCAACGCCTTCCTCGAGGCCGTCTATTTCGGCAAGCCAGTCGTCGTGAACACCTATGCGGTCTATGCCCGGGACATCGAGCCGCTCGGGTTCAAGACCATCGAGTTTTCCCAGTTGATCGGCAACGACACGGTTGCCCTGACGCGCAAGGTGCTGGAGGACCCGGACCTGCGCCGGGAATGGGCCGAGACCAACTACCAGCTTGCGCTGAAGTATTTCAGCTACGCCGTGGCCCGCCGCAAACTCGCCACGCGCCTGGCCAACCTGTTCGGGGAAGGCGCCTAATGGGGGGTGCTCACTGAACGCTCAACGTTCAACGCTCAACGCACGTAGCCACCGCCGTGAGGCGGTGGACTCAGTCGTGATGAAAGCGAGACCGAAGCGTTCAACGTTCAACGCTAGAGGGCCTCGGGACAGAAACCCCGATCTTCGTTCAATCCAGCAGCAGCGCATTGCGGGCCGCGCCATAGGCTCCGGCCAATTCGCCCAATTCCGCCGGGAGCAACTTGACCTGATGATCGCACACGTGCCATTCCAACTTCCGCACCCTGCGGCGCAACGGTTCAAAGAGCAGGTCGCCCGCGCGTGCAATGCCGCCGCCGATGATGATGGCTTCCGGATCGAGGATGTTGGTGAAGGACCCGATCGCGCAGGCGAGCATGTGCAGGGACCGGTTCCACACGGACGTGGCCAAGGCGTCGCCGGCCCGGTGCGCGGCGATCAGTTCGTGCGTGGTCGCAAACGTTCCACGGGTGCGATCCTTGATGGTGCAGTTGCCGATCATGTCCTCCAGGCTGCCCGGAATGCCGCAGATGTCCGGCACGCCATCCGCGTCGAGGCAGACATGCCCGAGGTGGCCGGCCTTGCCGGTGTGGCCGCGCAAGAGGCGCCCCTCCGCCATGACCGCCCCGCCCACGCCGGTTCCGAGCGTGAGCAGGAGCACATTGCGGAACGGGCGGGCGGCGCCGAGCCAGGCCTCCCCCAACAAGGCCGCCTGGGCGTCGTTGAGGACGGGAACCGGATGTTCCATCTCCAGTTGCTCCATCCAGTTCAGGCCAACCAATCCCTCCAGCCGACCCGGCATATAGGCAATGGATCGTCCATCCGCCGCGGCCAGTCCGGGAGCCGACAGGCCCACATGCCGGACCGGATGACCAAGCTTTTCCTGCAGCGCCTGCACCAGGTTACGGATGGTGTCAGCCCAGTCCATGTCGGATCCGGAGGCAAACGGGGTGTTGGCCTGTTCCAAAAGCCGGCCTTCCGGGGTGACCACGACCGCCTTGACGCTGGACCCGCCCAGGTCGATGCCCATCAGATGTGCTGCGTTCAGTTTGCTCATAACATCCGGAGGGGTCAGACTTGCCGGTTTCATCTTGCTCTTACCCTTTACCCGAAAAAGCGACCAACGTGTTGTCGTTTTACCGGGCCCCTCACCCTAACCCTCTCCCGGCGGGAGAGGGAACAGCGAGCCGGGACGGGTGAGAGGGATGAGTGCAGGGGCCTTTCTCCGCGGAGTGGACGGGCCTCCCTCTCCCTGCGGGAGAGGGCCGGGGTGAGGGGCCATTGACAGGGTGCGATGTAGAGTGCTCTGGCCGCCCATGTTTCACCTTGTGTCGCGACCTGCTGCGGAGCAAGACCACGAACCTGCGCCATAGGCGCCCGTGCCGACTTTGTCAATCCCCCCTCCCCCCGCCATCCGTCACCGACCAGCCGCCGTCCACGGCCAGCACCTGCCCGGTCACAAAACGGGCCTCGTCGGACATGAAAAACACGGCGGCGCCGTCGAGGTCCTCAGGCTGACCGATGCGCCCGCGGTCCAGCGGTTGTTTGTGGCGGATGAAATCCATGATGGCGTCGTCGCCCTGGGCGCGTTCGGACATCGGTGTGGCGACCAGGGCCGGGGCCAGGGCGTTGATCCGGATGTTGCGCGGCGCGTAGTGCGCCGCGCTGCTCCGAGTCAATCCAATGATGGCCGCCTTGGCCGTGGCATATGCGTGCGTGCTGAAATGGGCCGGGGAAGGCGAGAAACCCAGGACGGATGTCATGTTGAGTATGCTGCCGGCCTGTTGATGTTCCAGGAAGTGGCGAAGGACCGCACGGTTGGAGAGAAAGACGGAGGTGAGATTCCATTGCAAGGTCCGATCCCACCCCTCATCGGTAATCTCATGCAAAGGGCCGTCGCCCAGCCGGCGTCCGCTGCCTCCGGCCACATGGTAGAGACCGTCCAGGCGTTCCCACTTCGCCTGCGTCCGGGCAATGGCATCCTCGATGGTGCCAGGTGTGGTTGCATCTCCATTCACGGCCAGGCCTGACGGGCCCAGTGCCTTGGCAGCATCCTGCGCGTGATCCGGGTTGCGCCCCAGCACGGCCACGCGGGCGCCGGCGCCGACCATGGCGCGGGCGGCGGAGAGGCCCAGGCCGGTGGTGCCTCCCACCACCAGGATGACCTTGTCCTGCAGACGATCGGATTGGGGCATATGCAGGAGGAAGGAGAAGGGATGACGCCGCGGAATCCAAGCCGCAAATGCGACCTCACAAGTGCCGATGAGAGGCCGGACATCCTTCGGCCGGATCACCCGGGCTGAGGTAGGGAATGCCCAGGGCCATGCCGCGCAAAATGAGCAGGGTGGCGACGATGAGAAGACTGGCCGGCACCAGGCGCTGCAGGCCCCATCGCCGTGTGACCCATTGCAGCCGGGCCCCCGCCAACCCCATGCCGAGCATCACCGGCACCGTGCCGAGACCGAACGCCATCATGAAAAGGGCGCCGGGTCCGAGTCCACCCGCGGCGGCCGCACTGGCGCAGGCCACATAGACCAGGCCACAGGGCAACAGTCCGTTGAGGGCCCCGAGTCCCAGTTGCGCGGCGGGCTGCCGCCGGGTCAGCAGGGCCCCGAACCAGGGCCGGAGCCGGGCCACCAAGGTCAGCGCCGGCAGACCCAGATTGAGGCGGGACGACGCCAGCCAGCCGATCAGGATGGCGGCGCCGGCCGCGATCGAGATCCAGCGTTGCCACCCCGCAACCGCGAACCATTCCCCAAGCAGCCCGAAGAGCAGACCCAGGAGCACGTAGGTGGAAAGCCGTCCCAGGTTGTAAAGCACGCGATCGCGCAGGAGGAGCGCAAACCGGGGATGTCCGGCCGGCAGGGCCAGGACGAGCGGGCCGCACATGCCGGCGCAGTGGAGGCTTCCCACCAGTCCGAGCAGAAATGCGGTCGCGACCAGCATGATCACGAGAGCCCCGGATCAGGGCAGCACCACCGATTCACTCTTGAAGTAGTCCAGACCCTCGTGCTGCCACGCCACCTCCACCTTCCACAGCCCGCCTTCCATGTCACGGCAGGGGATAGCCTGAAGGCCGGTGCCGGGCTCCACGCTCAAAGCCACGTTGTGATCGAGCCGGGCATTGGAAGGACGATAGAAGGTGATGTTGCCGGCCGGCTGAGAGGCCGCATGCGCAGGCGGCAGCAGCACCTCGATCACCTGCCGGGCGGCATCGAAGGAGATGCGCACCGGCGGCTGCAGGTGCCGCGTCCGGTTCTGGCTGTCGATGCGATCCTGGTAGCGAACTTCCTGGGCGTAGTAATCCGGCTGGACCAGGTCCATGTCCTGGGCCACCGCGAAGGTGATGAACATGGCCACCAGGGTGATGAACACGGCAAAGACGCCGATGAGGGCGAATGGCCATGGGTTGCGTGAAATGGAACGGGGAGTCTTCATGGGGTGATGGGTTGGGTGCGGGGACCGATGAACACGGTCTTGACGGTCTCGATGAGTTTGTCGCCGGTATAGACCCCGACCCGCAGCGGCGTGCTGGGCCCCTGGAGCTGGGCGGGATCCATTTCGATGAGGACGGAGGTCTTGGCCAGGTCTTCCTTGGGCACGACGAGCTTGCCGCCCATGACGCTCAAGGTCCCTTGGCCGCCCTCGAGCCGCAGTTCCAGGGGGATGTCGTGGGAGGTCTTGTTGATGACCTTGAGTGTGTAGAGGTTCTTGATCGTGCCCTGGGGGGTCTGCTGGAAGAGGGCGCCGGGCGCGCGCAGGAGCATGGTTTCCACCTCGGACCGGGTGAAGGCCAGGACGAGAAAGACGGTGATGAGGACGGCCAGCACGCCCGAATAAATCCCCATGCGCGGCGTGAACCGGAGGCGGTCCCCCTTTTCGATGGCGTTGAGCGAGGCGTAGCGGATCAGGCCGCGCGGCCGGTGGATCTTGTCCATCACCTCGTCGCAGGCGTCGATGCAGGCCGTGCAATGAACGCATTCCATCTGCAACCCGTTGCGGATGTCGATCCCGGTGGGGCAGACCGCCACGCACTGGTGGCAGCTAATGCAGTCCCCCTTGCCGGCGGCCTGCCGGTCCTCGGTGGTCTCGCCGCGGTGCAGCGGGGCCCGCGCTTCACCCCGCTTGTGGTCGTAGGCGACCACCATGCTGTTCTCGTCCAGCATGGCCGACTGAAACCGACCGTAGGGACAGATGAAGGTGCAGGCCTGTTCGCGGAACCGGGCGAAGATGGAATAGAACAGGAGGGTGAACAGGATCATGAAGGTCAACCCAACGACATGGTTGCGGGGGTCGTCGGTGATGATCCGGATCAACTGGTCGCTCCCGATGATGTAGCTGAGCAGCGTGTTGCCGATGATGAAGGAGAGCGCCAGGAAGACGCCGTGCTTGGCCGCCTTGCGCAGGAACTTGTCGGCGGTCCAGGGGCCGGTGTTCCGCGCGCGCTGCTGGAGGGCGGTGCCTTCGAGGAGATACTCGATCTTGCGAAAGACCAGTTCCATGAGGAGCGTCTGCGGGCAGGTCCACCCGCACCAAAGCCGCCCGAAGGCGGTGGTGAAGGTGATGATCCCGGTGAGGAAGACGAGCATGGCCACCGCGAAGATGATGGTGTCCTCGGGCCAGAAGAGCTGGCCGAGGATGGAGAATTTCCGTTCCACGATGTTGAACATGAGGAGCGGGTTGCCGTGGATGCGGACAAAGGGCCCCACGAACATGATGGCCAGGAGGGCCCAGCTCACGTAGGTCCGCCGGCGGTACCAGCGGCCCATGGGCTTCTTGGGATAGATCCAGCGTCGCCGCCCGTCCTTCTCCGCCGTGGCCAGATGGTCGCGGTAGTTGTCCCAGTCCACATCCTGCGTGACCTCGCGGGGATCGTGGGTGGCCTGGGACGTGGGATGAGGAGAGGGATCGCTCATTCAAACTCGCTGGGGCCGGTGTCCACGGGCGCCTGGTTTTCGGGCGGCTTCGGATTGGGCGGGGTGGTGCCGCGGAACTTCTGGATGTAGCTGGCGACGGCCTGGATCTCGGTCGGGCGCAGGACGCCGCGCCAGGTGAGCATGCCCTTTTCGGGGACGCCGTTGATGATGATCTTGACGTTGTCCAGGTAGTTGGAGCCGTGGATCCAATAGTCGTCGCATAGGTTGGGTCCGACCAGGCCGCCGCCGTCGTCGCGATGGCAGGGGGCGCAGTAGAGGGTGTAGATCTCCTGGCCGGTGGCCAGCATCTCAGGGTCCTGGGAGGGTTCCAGCGTCTCGATGGAACCTTCAAACGCCTGGATGGCCTTCTGCTTGATGGCCTCCCCGCGCGCCATTTCCTTCTGGTAAGAGGCCACCTGGAGGTCGCCCATGCCGAAGACGTGGTAGTAGCAGACATAGACCACCGCAAAGGCGATGGTCAGGTAGAAGAGCCAGACCCACCAGCGGGGCAGGTTGTTGTCCAGTTCCTTGATGCCGTCGGCATCGTGGTCGAGCAGCAGCTTGTCCTGGGAATCGGTGTCATTCATGGCAATCGGCTCCTTTGGATTGGACCGTGCCGTCCTCGAGGGGCAGCCGGCTCATGTGCTTCAGGTGGGACTTGCGGAGCAGGCAGGCCCAGACCAGGGCCCCGCCGAAGACAAGGAAGAACAGGCAGATGGAGATGACGCCGAAGTTGGCCACCCCACCGATGCTTCTGAGAACGTTCTGGATCATGGCTGGTTTCCTCCGAGGTTAAGCTGGGCCTGCGCCGTCGCGGCGGGGGCGTTGGTGACCGCCCCCTTGATGTCGGTGCCGAGGCGTTGCAGATAGGCGATGAGGGCGATGATTTCGCGGTCGGGCTGCGCCTCGATCAGGCCTTCCTTGAGGTTGGCCACCACCTGGGCGGCCTGCGCCTCCAGATCCTGCATCGCTTCCGCATCCTCAAAGCCGTCGGGATAGGGCACGCCGACCTTGCGCAGGGCCCGGATGCGGGAAGGCAGGGAGGAGGTGTCCAGTTCCTGGGTCAGCAGCCAGGGATACCGCGGCATGACCGACCCCGGCGAGGTCGTGCGCGGATCCTCCATGTGGTTGTAATGCCAGGCATCGGGATATTTGCCCCCCTGCCGGTGGAGGTCCGGCCCGGTTCGCTTGGATCCCCACAGGAAGGGGTGGTCGTAGAGGTACTCACCCGCCTTGGAGTATTCCCCGTAGCGCTCGGTTTCCGAACGGAACGGCCGGATCATCTGCGAATGGCAGCCGACGCAGCCTTCCCGGATGTAGATGTCGCGACCCAGCACCTCCAGGGGCGTGTAGGGACGCACGCTGCTGATGGTGGGAACGTTCTCCTTGATGAGGTAGAGCGGGACGATCTCGACCAGGCCGCCGATGAGGATGGCGACCACGGACAAGATGGTGAAGAGCACGGCCTTGGACTCGAGCCAGCGGTGCCAGTGATGGAGGCCGGAGGAGGCCTTCTCCTCTTGCCCCCGGAAAGGCGCGGCCTGCGCCTCCACGTCGGGCACGAACTGGCCGGACTTGGCGGTCTTGAAGAGGTTGTAGGCCATCAGGAAGACGCCCGAGATGTAGAGCAGCCCGCCCACGGCGCGCAGCGCATACATCGGGACAAGCTGGAGCACGGTTTCGAGGAAGTTGGGATACTGGAGGAACCCTTCCTCGGTGAACTCTTTCCACATCAGGCCCTGCGTGATCCCGCTCCAATACATCGGCACCACGTAGAACATCATGCCAAGCAGCCCGATCCAGAAGTGGTAGTTGGCCAGCTTGTTGGACCAGAGACGCGTGTTGTAGAGGCGGGGGAAGAGCCAGTAGAGCATGCTGAAGGTGAGGAACCCGTTCCAGCCCAGGGCGCCGGTGTGGACGTGCGCGATGGTCCAGTCGGTGTAGTGGGAGAGCGCGTTGACATTCTTGATGGAAAGCATCGGACCCTCCAGCGTGGCCATGCCGTAGGCCGTCACCGCCACCACCATGAACTTGAGCATGGGATCCTCCCGGACCTTGTCCCATGCCCCGCGCAGGGTGAGGAGGCCATTGAGCATGCCGCCCCAGGAAGGCGCCACCAGCATGATCGAGAAGACCATGCCCAGCGACTGCGCCCAGTCCGGCAGCGCCGTGAACAGCAGGTGATGCGGTCCGGCCCAGATGTAGAGGAAGATCAGGGCCCAGAAATGAATGATGGACAGGCGATAGGAAAAGACCGGCCGGCCCGCGGCCTTGGGCAGGTAGTAATACATCAGCCCCAGGTAGGGCGTGGTGAGGAAGAAGGCCACCGCGTTGTGTCCGTACCACCACTGGACCAGCGCGTCCTGCACGCCCGCGTAGATGGAATAGCTCTTGAAGAGGCCGGCCGGGATGGCCAGGGAGTTGACGATGTGCAGCACGGCCACCGTCACCGCCGTGGCGATGTAGAACCAGATGGCCACATACATGTGGCGCTCGCGCCGCTTGATGATGGTGCCGAGCAGGTTGACGGTGAAGGCGACCCAGACCAGCGCGATGGCCACGTCGATCGGCCATTCCAGTTCCGCGTATTCCTTGCTCGTCGTCAGGCCCAGCGGGAGCGTCAGCGCCGCCGCCACGATGATGCCGTTCCACCCCCAGAAGTTGATCCAACTCAGCTTGTCGCTCAGCATCCTCGCCTTGCAGAGGCGTTGCAGGGAGTAATAGATGCCGGCGAACATGCCGTTGCCCACGAAGGCGAAGATGACCGCGTTGGTGTGCAGCGGACGCAGCCGGCCAAAGGTGGTGTAGGCCAGGTTCAGGTTGGCGTCGGGCCAGAACAACTGCACCGCCGCCAGCAGTCCCGCGCACATCCCCACGATGCCCCAGACGATGGTGGCGATCGAAAAGGCGCGAACGATCCTATTGTCGTACTTGAATGTTTCTACCTTCATGATGTGTGTCTGTCGTGTTGGCTCCCCTCCGGCCCCTCTTTCCGGCCTTCCTCCCCGTCTTCCATCAGCACCCGCATGGCGGGCGTGGTCGTGTCCTCATACTGGCCCGAGCGAACGGCCCACAGAAACGCCCAGAGAAACCCTCCCGCCACCAGGATGCTGACCGGGATGAGAAGATAAATCACACTCATGCCGGTTCCTCCTGGGGCGCCCCGGCCCGCGGCAACAGGCGCCGCGCCCGCCAGGAAGTGAGACCCGTGGCCGCCACCACCACGGTGATCGAGCTCAGGGGCATGAGAATGGCGCAGATCACCGGCGACAGCCGGCCCTGGGCGGCGATCGTAACGCCGACCAGGTTGTAGAGCACCGAAAGCAGCAGGCACGCGCGGACCACGCCGACCGAGGAGCGGGCAAAGGCCAGCACCCGGTCCAGGGCCGGCACCATCGAGGCCGCCAGGATCACGTCGCTCGCCGGGGAAAAGGCGTGCATCTTCTCCACCACCGCCACGCCCACATCGCTCTGGCGCAGCGCCCCCGCGTCGTTCAACCCGTCGCCCACCATCATCACCTGGCGCCCCGCGGCCTGTTCCCGGGCCACAAAGTCGAGCTTGCCCTGCGGCGTCTGCAAAAAGTGAAGCGGCACATCCGGGCCGAAGAGTTCACGAAAACTGTCCCGCTCGCGCGGCTGGTCCCCGCTCAGCAACGCCAGTCGGCAGCGCTTCGCCAGGCGGGCCGGAAGAGAGCGCACCTCGGCCCGCAGGGGGTGTGTCAGGCGGAAGCAGCCGCGCCAGGCGCCATCGATGGCCACCTGCACCGCGCTGTCCCACGTCGCTTCCTCCGCCGGCACCGCCACGCCACGCGAGATCAGCCAGGCCGCCGAACCCATCCACAGTTCGTGCCCGTGAACCCGGCCCTCCATCCCCTGGCCGGCATTCTCCACGAAGGACATCAGCGGCTCCGGGTAATGGCGCGTCTCCAGGCTTTCCCCGATCCGGACCGCGTGGGGATGCGTGGAGTGCCGGGTCAACGAATACACCCAGCGCTCCGCCTCCTCACCCAAAGGCGGTCCGTGAAAGTTCACCACGCCGGTTCCGGGCGCCGTCAACGTGCCGGTCTTGTCAAAGATGATCTCATCGACACGCGCCATCGATTCCACGACATCCGTGCTGCGGAGGAACACACTGCGACGCGCCAGCTCGCGCTGCGCCGTGCCGAGGGCGAACGGGGCGGCCAGGGCCAGCGCGCAGGGACACGCCACAATCAGCACCGCCACCGGCGCCGAGAGCGCCCGTGCGCCGTTGTGCATCCACCAGTAGAGCCCCGCCGCCAGCGCCACCGCCACCACCGCGAGGGTGAAGTGGCGGCTGATGCGGTTCGTAAGATTGCGGAAGGTGGAACGGACATTCTTGCGGAAGGCCTCCTGGTTCCACAGGGAGGCCAGGTAGCTGCCGGACACCGGCTTGACCATGTCCACCTCGATCGCGCCGCCCACCTGGCGGCCGCCGGCGTAGAGATGGTCGCCCGGCTGCCGGGTCACCGGCTCGGCTTCGCCCGTGACAAAGCTGTAGTCCAGCAGCGCCGGGCCCTCCACCAGGCGGGCGTCTCCGGGAAGCAGCTCGCCATGCCGCAGGATCAGCCGGTCCCCCACTTCGAGGCTGTCGAGGGAGACACGTTCCTCGCGCCCGTCGCGGCGGCGCTGCACCGACAACGGGAAGAAGGCGCGATAGTCCCGATCGAACACCAGGCGCTGATAGGTCTTTTGCTGGAAGGCGCGCCCGATGAGGAGGAAGAAGACCAGGCCCGTGAACGAATCGAAGTACCCCTCGCCCGTGCCGGTCCAGAGATGATGCACGCTCTGTCCGAACAACGCCGCCAGACCCAGCGCGATGGGGACCTCGATCTGCATCCGGCGCTGACGCAGGCTGGTCCAGGCATGCATCCAGTAGTCGCGCGCGCTGAAGAGCAGGACCGGCAGGGAAAGCGCCAGGCTGTACCAGCCAAAAAGGCGCGCCAGACCGGGATCGTCCAGCCGGTTCAGGCCGAAGTAGGCCGGCAGGCTGAAGATCATGGTGTTGCCGAATGCGAATCCGGCCACACCCAGTTGCCGCCACAAGCGCCGGTCCAGGGCGGGCCGGGGCGCGGCATCCAGGTCGGCGAGCGTCAGGTCAGGCTCGTAGCCGAGACTGGACAACAGGGAAGCCACCTCGCTGAGCCTGAGCCGGGCAGGGTCAAAGGCCACGCGCAGCTCGCGCCGCCCGAAGTGGACCTCCGCCCCGCCGATGCCCGGCTGGAGGCGGTAGAGGTTCTCCAGGAGCCAGACGCAGGCGATGCAGTGGATGGCGGGGATGCGAAAGCGCATGCGGGTGACCTGGGCATCGGAATAATCGACCAGTCGTTGGCGGGTGGCCGGTTCGTCCAGGAACTCAAACCGCGGCTGGGAGGGCGCGGGGCGTCGGCCGGCGGACGGATTCATCCGGTAATAGGACTCCAGGCCATGACCGGTCAGGAGGGCATAGACGGCGAGGCAGCCCGGGCAGCAGAAGGCGTGGGACCCGTGCTGGACAAGGGTGGTCACGCAGGGCAGTCCGCAGTGGAAACAGGCCGGGCGTTGCGAGGCGGAAGCCGCGGTCATCTCGGCGCTGGACGGGGTGTCGGCCACGCTTGCCGTCCCGGAATCGGGCAGCCATGCAGCAGGGGGTTGGGAACTCGGCGCATCCATCAGCTTCGACGCTGTTATGTATGCGCGAAGGGCTTCGGGCTCGCTAGCTCGATTTTGGTGTTAGTTCACCGTAATTGGCAACGCAATGACAAAGCAGGTGGGGAGGGGTCGCAGGGCTGTTGTCAAAGTCGGCACGGGCCCCTGTAGCACAGGTTCTTGCTCCTACACTTACGCTTTACCCGAAAAGAACGACCAACATGGTGTCGTTGTGCCGGGCCCCTCACCCTGACCCTCTCCCGCGGGGAGAGGGAACAGCGAGCCGGGATGGGTGAGCAAGATGAGTGCAGGGGACTTTCTCCGCGGGGAGGACGGGTCTCCGCTCGACTGAGCTCGTCGAAGTCCTCTCCCGCCGGGAGAGGGTTGGGGTGAGGGGGCCTTTGATAGGGTGCGAAGTAACGTGCTCTGGCCGCACATGGTTCACCTTGTGACGCAACCCGCTGCGCAGCCTTCTTTTCCCAGCAGCGTCTGGGAAACGACGTATTCTTACTCGCCTCAGCAGAGTAGGAGTAAGAGTAAGCGCAAGAGCAAGATGAAGCCGGCATGTCGAGGGGCGACAACGCTTCGACCCGCGGACTTTGTCAACGACCCCTCCCCCCCCCGCCTTAGAGGCCGAGCTTTTTGAAGCGGTTCCCGATCTGTTTGTAGTGGAATTCCAGCGAACAAAGCTTGTCCAGTTCGGCGGGGCGGAAATGGCGGGCGACCTCCGGGTCGGACTTCAGTTGCTCGAGGAAATCGGCGTCATCCCGCCCCTGGTGCTTGGTGGCCCAGGTGGCCATGGCGTTGCGCTGGACCAGCGCATAGGCCTCCTCGCGGGTGAGCCCCTTGCGGATGAGCGCCAGCAGCACCGTCTGGGAATTCCACATCCCGAGCGAGAGCCCGAGGTTCCTTTTCATGTTCTCGGGATAGACCTTCAACCCGTCGGTGAGGGCGGTCATCTTGTCGAGCATGTAATCCAGGAGGGTGCAGGAATCGGGGAAGATAACGCGCTCGACGGAGCTGTGGCTGATGTCGCGCTCATGCCAGAGGGCGACGTTCTCCAGCGCGGCCACGGCGTTGCCGCGGATGACACGCGCCAAGCCGGTCAGGCGTTCGCCGGTGATGGGATTGCGCTTGTGCGGCATGGCGCTGGATCCCTTCTGTCCCTTGGCGAAGAACTCCTCCGCCTCGAGGACCTCGGTGCGCTGGAGGTGGCGGAACTCCGTGGCCCAGCGTTCGATGGAGGCGGCGACCAGGGCGAGTGTGCCGATGAACTCGGCGTGGATGTCGCGCTGGATCACCTGCGTGGCAATGGGAGCGGGACGCAGGCCGAGCTTGCGGCAGACGAAGGACTCGATCTTGGGGGAGAGATGGGCGTTGGTGCCGACGGCGCCTGAGAGCTTGCCCACGGCCACCCGCTCGCGCGCCGCCTGCAGCCGTTCCAGGGCGCGGCCGAACTCGTCGAACATGAGCGCCATCTTGAGGCCGAACGTCGTCGGCTCGGCATGGATACCGTGGCTGCGGCCGATCATGGGCGTGAACTGGTGGCGGCGCGCCTTGCGCGCGATGACCTTGCGAAGCGCCTTCACGTCCTTGATCAGAATGTCCGCCGACTCGACCATCTGCACGGCAAAAGCGGTGTCGATGATGTCGCTGCTGGTCAGCCCGAAGTGGAGCCAGCGGCTGGCCGGGTCGTTGATGCTCTCGGCCACGCAGGTGGTGAAGGCGATGACGTCGTGGTTGAGCGTCTTCTCCAGTTCGCGGCAGCGTTCGATGGTGAAGGCGGCCCGGAATGTCATGAGGCGAAAATCCCTGGCCGGCACGAGGCCGTCGCGCACCAGGGCTTCGGAGGCGAGCAGTTCAATCTGGAGCCAGATTTCCAGCTTCCGCTGCTCGCTCCAGATATCCCGCATGACGGGGCGTGAGTAACGCTGAATCATGAACGAAGGGTAGCGGCGGGGCGCGCGGCGCGCATCTCAAATCTCAAATTTGAAATGTGAGATCCCCGTCTCAGCGGTTCTCCATCCTGGAACGGGCGGCCTCGAGGATGCGGCGTTCCTCGGTGGTGAGGCTTTGGATGCCGTGCGCGGAGATTTTCTCGAGGATGGGATCGACTTCGCGGCTGATGTACTCCCCGGGCGTCACCTCCCTGGGCGGGGTGGATCGCGGCCGGCGTCTCAGGCGCGGGCGGCTGTCCCAGCGTCCTTGGGAGCGACGCACGCTGGCATAGGGGCGCCAGTCAAAGAGCCGCCGTTCCCGGCGCAGGATGAAGTGGACATACGCGATGGCCGCCAGCATGCCGCCCAGGTGCGAGGCGTGCGCCACATGCGAACCGGAGGGAACCATGAGGGCGGTGAAGACCAGCATTCCGATCAGGAGGTGAAAGGCGCGGATCGGGATGACGAAGAAGAGCCGGATGGTGGCGTCACGATACAGCAGGCAGAAGGCGGCCAGGATTCCGCACACCCCCGCCGAGGCGCCCACGATGTGGGTGCCGAACATCGACGGGGAGATCATGCCCAGGACCGCCTGGAGGAGACCGCCGATCACCCCGGAAGCGAAGTAAAGTTCGAGAAAGCGTTCGCGCCCCACGGTCATTTCCGTGGGACGGCCGAAGATGAAGAGCGCAAAGCCGTTGAGAAACAGGTGCCACAAACCCTGGTGCAGAAACTGGAAGGTGATCAATTGCCAGACAAACCCGGTCAACAACCCCTTGCTGCTCAAGGCCAGGTAGGTGTCGAAGAAATAGCCGCTGGAACGGGACACCGCGAAGAGGATGCTCTGCACCACGAAGACCGCCACGTTCACGACCAACAGGACCATGGTCGGAGAGGAGGTCCAACTCCAGAAGCGCGGCGAGCCTTGCCGCATGTAGTGGCGGTCATCGAGCATGACGGCTGCGAACCTAGCCGAGCAGGCCCTCTTTTTCAACGGCAGAGTGGTGCGGCGCCGGGTTTGTCGGGTGTGATTGGAAATGGGTGATGCTGGGATGCCATTGAATCGCGAGTTTAGCAACGGCGTAAGTGCCAGATAGCAATTCTTACCCAATCCCGAAAAGAACAACCAACAGGTTGTCGGTTTGCCGGGCCCCTCACCCCAACCCTCTCCCGGCGGGAGAGGGAGCCGCAAACCCCGTGGAGGATACGGGTTCAGATGGGAAGCCTTTCTCCGCGCGGAAGACGATACTCCCTCTCCCCCCGGGAGAGGGCAGGGGTGAGGGGCCTTTGATGGGGTGCGATGCAGGGTGCTCTCGTCGGCTACCTGCGTTGCGTTGGTTGTTGTTCCGGCGGTGAACCGTGGCGGATCGGCGGCCAGCTCGCCTCGATCCCGTTGCCGTCAATCCACAACACGCCGTCGTCCGCCTTCTGCCCCAGGACGAGGCTGCGCACATCCGGACACTGGGTCCGCAGGCGGTTCTGCTCCTCCCGCCCGCCAATCAGCAGGCTGGTGGACAAGGCATCGGTGTCCGTGGCCGAGTCGTGCTGGACGGCCGCGAGCAACGCCTGTCGCACCGGTTCCCCGGTGCGGGGATCCATGACATGGCCGTACCAACGGGTTTCCGACTGGAACGCCTTGCCCCACACCGCCGAAACCGAAAGGGCGGTGTCCTTGAGGGAGACCACGGCCAGAATGGCGCGGGAAAACTCGGCGACGGCATCGTCCGGCGGGGTGGCGGCGTTGGATTCCAGCAGGGGCGCCATTTCCGGCGGCATTTCAATGGCGACCTTCCAGGCTTCCTGCCCCGGCGGATGTCCCAGGGCGTAGGTGGTGCTGGTGCCGCCGTGGATGAGGGCGCTGGTCACGCCGTCCTCGCGCAGAATCTCAGCGGCGGCATCGATGGCGAATCCCTTGCCGATGGCGCCCAGGTCGATACGGACGCCTTCGCGCCGGAAACGGATCGTGCGGGCTGCGGGATGCAGGTCCACCAGATGCATGCCCACGTGGGTACGGGCCTCCTCCAGGTCGGCGGGATCGGGACGGGCGCCGGAGCCCTCCATGAATCCCCAGCATTTCATGAGCGGGGCGACGGTGATGTCGAACGCGCCGCTGGAAGCCTGGTGGATGGCCTGGGCGCGCTGGAGGAGGGCGAAGAGCTCGGGTTCCACGCGGACGGGCTGGTGGGCGGCCCGAGCGTTGATCGCGCTCAGTTCGCTGGAGGCGGCATAGAGGTTGAGGCGCGACTCGATGTGCTGGACGGCGTCCAGCGCCTCCTCGCCGGCGGCCTGCAGGCTGAGCGGATTCTCCCCGTAGAGAATGATCTCAAAGCGGGTGGCCATGGCGCGGCGGGCGAGCGTGACCGGCTCCAGGGGCGTGGTGGGCATAAAAAAAAGTTCCGCGGAGGGAGCCTCCGCGGAACCTGTGTGAAAGGGGGCCGGATCAGCTCAGGGCCATCGTGCCGTAGGTGATCGGTTTGATTTCCTTGCCGTCGCCGGTGGTGATCTTGCGGGTCTTCTCGTCGAAAAGGCACATCACGTTGAGGCGGTCGGACATTTCCGCCAGGGAGATGACGGTCTGCACGCGCATGGCGAGGTCGATGCCGCAGTTGGGCTGCTTGCGGGTGCGGATGCACTCGATCCAGTTCTGTTCGTGGTGCGAGATGCGCTCGGCGGGCAGCAGGTCTTCGAAGACCTCCGGATCGACCTGGTCGGCGAACTGCCGCTCGGGCTTGATCTCGAGGCGGGTGCTGCCCAGGCCGCCCATGAGGATGGTGGCGTGGTGGCCGCGGATCATCTCGGTCATGCCGTATTCATTGACCGTGCTGCTGGCCAGGACGAGGCTGAATCCGCTGGGGAACTCGACGATCACCTGGACCAGTTCGTCCACGTCGCGTTCCGGCGTCCCGGGCGTGTTGGCGTCGGTGTGCCAGGACTTGTTGCCCAGGCTGACGACGCGGCTGGGGAATTCCGGGTTGCCGGTGGCGAGCAGGAACGGGTGGGCCAGGTGGGGCAGGAGATCGCCCAACAGGCCGCCGCAGTAGGGGTAGTACTTGCGCCAGCGGAAGTAGTGGTCGGGATTGAAGTCCACCTTCTTGTGCACCGGCTCGATCCAGCGCTTCCAGTCCAGGTCGGACTCGGTGCACCACTTTTGGATGGAGTAGTTCCACTCGCCCTTGGGGTTGTTCCGCATGTAGGAGGTCTGCCCCATGACGAGCGGCCCGATGGCGCCGTCCTTGATGAGCTCGGCGGCCTTGTGGTACTTGAAGGCGCTGCAGCCCTGGGAACCGACCTGGACCAGCTTGCCGGTCCGCTTGGCCGTGTCGTGAATCTCGAACGCCTCACCCAGGTAACGGGTCATCGGCTTCTCGCAATAGACATCCTTGCCCGCATTCATGGCGTCCAGCGCACAGGGGGTGTGCCAGTGGTCCACGGTGGAGATGCAGACGGCGTCGATATCTTTTTGCTCGAGCAGCTTGCGGTGGTCCTCGTAGCCCTTGACGTTGCCGCCGCCGATGGTTTCCTGGGCGTGATTGACGCGCCACTTGGAGACGTCGCAGACCGCCGCCAGGGCGATGTTGCTATCGCCGGCGTGGCCTTTCATGCTGTTGACGTGGGCCATGCCCTGGCCGCCCACGCCGATGAAGCCGACCACCACGCGGTCGTTGGCGCCCTTGACGTTGGCGGAGGGGGCGGTGTTCTGGCCATAGACCGGGGTCTTGACCAGGCCGGTCGCGGCAACCGCGGCCGCCGCTGTGGCCGACTGCTTGATGAAACTCCGGCGCGTCTCGCCGCCGGCCGTTGGTGTCCTGTCCTTCTGGTCCATAGTGATTCGTAAAGGTTATGGGGTTCGGTGAACTTGGGGCTAAGCCTTAAACAATTCCGGACCCCGGTCAACAAGGATTTCCGCCGTGTTTACAGGGGGTTGCCTCGCCTCGAACGCCTGCTTCAAGGCGTCCATCCACCAGTTCCAGAACCCGTGGCGCCCGGGCTGCCACCGTGGCGTCATGGGTGGCGATCACCATGGTGGTGCCGCGCTCCCGGCGCAGGTCCCACAACAGGTCGATGATCTCCTGCCCGGTCCGGCTGTCCAGGTTCCCGGTCGGTTCGTCGGCCAGGACCAGGTCCGGATTGTTGACCAGCGCCCGCGCGATGGCGACCCGCTGCTGCTCACCGCCCGACAGCTCGAAGGCCTTGTGGTCCATGCGCTCGGCCAGACCCACCCGCGTCAACAGCTCCCGCGCGCGCTGCTCCGCTTGCCGGGCCGGCAGGCGGGCGATCCGTGCCGACAAGGAGACGTTCTCCAGTGCATCCAGTTCGGGAAAAAGATGGTACGCCTGGAAGACAAACCCGATGCGATGATTGCGGAACCGGGCCAGGGCGGCGGCGGACATCGAGGTCAGGGGACGGCCCTCCAGCCGGACCTGTCCCAGCGTCGGCCGGTCCAGTCCGCCGATCAAATGGAGCAGCGTGCTTTTGCCGGCGCCCGACGCCCCCCGCATCGCCACCAGTTCACCCCGCCGCACGGCCAGCGTCACGCCGCGCAACACCTCCAGCCGGCGCACGCCGATGGCGTAGGTCTTGTGAAGGTCCTCCACCTCGATCAGCAGCGGCGCGTCCCCGGGGGGGGAGAGGGGTGCGGTGGACGCGTCACTCATGGCGCAGTGCCTCCACGGGTTGCAGCCGGGCCGCCATCCAGGCCGGGATCAGCCCGGCCACCAGGCAGGCGACCAACGCGCTGGTGCAGATGAGCGTCACGTCCCCGGGCACGATCATGGCCGGCAGTTCACTAAAGCTGTAGATGCTGTCCGGGAACAGTTCCAGGCCGGTGGCGCGGCGCATGAAGTGGAGGAACTCGTTGCGATAGTGGAGCGCCAGCATGCCCAGGCCAAACCCGCAGGAGACGCCCGTCAGGCCGACCAGCAGGCACTGGCCCAGGAAAAGAGAGACGACCTGGCTCACGGTCGCGCCCAGCGCCTTGAGCATCCCGATCTCGCGCGTCTTCTGCACCACGAACGTGATCTGCGAGTTCATGATCCCGAACGCCGCCACGATCATGATGAAGAAGAGGGTGAAGAACATGACGTTCTTCTCCACCTTGAGCGCGTTGAGGATGTCCGCGTTCTCCTCGGTCCAGAGCGAGAGGGAAAACTCCGGACCCATCTCCCGCCAGAGCTGCCGCCGCACCGTCTCGGCCTGCATGGGGTCGTGCAGCATCACCTGCAGCCCGTGCACGCTGTCGTTCAGTTGGTAGAGTTCCTGGGCGTTGACCAGGGAGCAGACGATGAAGGTGGAGTTGTAGTCGTAGTAGCCCACGTCGAAGATGCCGCGGATGGTGAAGTCCTCGGGCAGGATGGCCATCTCCTCCTCGCGGCTCCTGGCCTTTTCCATTTCCTCGAGGTGCCGGGTGGAATAGACCGCCAGCCGGTCGCCCACCCCCACGTTCAGGGCCCGGGCCAGGTCGATGCCGATCAGGAGGCCGCTGCCGCGCAGGTTGAATTCCCCGACCTTGATGCAGTCCGGCACGACTGTGACGTTGGTTTCCCAGCGCGGGTCGATGCCCCGGATGCGCGGAGCGACCACGAGCGGGCTGCCGAACTCGGGCTGGGTCTTGACCAGCACCTGTCCCATCACGTAGGGGGCCACGCCCTTGACGGCGGCGTTGGTGGAAAGGTGCTGCAGCCACTGGCGATAGTGTGTCAGCGGCTCGCCCGGGCGCTCGATGCGGATGTGCGAACTCAACCCCAGCAGCTTGGAGCGCAGTTCTCGGTCAAAGCCGGTCATGACGCTGATCACGATGATCAGCACCGCCACGCCCAGCATCACCCCCGCCACGGAGATGAGGGTGATCATGGACACGAACGTCCGCTTCGGGCGCAGGTAACGCAGGGCCAGAAACAGCTCGAAAGGCAGTCCAGACATGGGCGGCGAGGCTAGCCGTTCCAGGAGGCCGGTGCAATGGAATAGGACCTATGGGACCATAAGACCTACACCCTTTGCGCGTGACCGGCTGCGGCTTCATGACTAGGATCCGCGCGTGACCACGGCCGAAGCCATCAAGCTGCTCGACCAGTTCAAGCGGGGACGCGCCAGCCGCCAACGCGTGCTGCGCGCCTTTCAGGCCGCGCCGGTCGCCTCGCTGGGGTTCGCGCAGCCCGACACCCACCGCTCGCTGCGGAAGGGATTTCCCGAGGTCATTTTCGCCGCCGGCAAATCCACCGCCCAGGTGGTGGCCATCGCACGGCGCCTCCTGCGCGCGGAATCCCGGCTGCTTGTCACGCGCCTCTCTCCCGAAGCGGCGGCCGTCGTCAAGCGGCGGATCCGCGGCGCGGTCTATCACCGCGACGCCCGCTGCCTGACGGTGGCGCGCAAGCCGTTCCCGCGCCGGGCGGGGACCATTGCCGTGGTCAGCGCCGGCACCAGCGACATCCCCGTGGCCGAGGAGGCCGCCGTCACCGCGGAGATCATGGGCAGCCCGGTGGACCGCCTCTATGACGTGGGCGTGGCCGGGCTGCACCGGGTGCTCGCCGCCATGGAGCGGCTGCAGAAGGCCAGCGTCCTGGTGGTGGTGGCCGGCATGGAGGGCGCCCTGCCCAGCGTCGTGGCCGGTCTGGTGGCCAAGCCGGTCATTGCGGTGCCGACCAGCGTGGGCTACGGGGCCAGCCTCCATGGACTGGCCGCCCTCCTGGGCATGCTCACGAGCTGCGGCAGCGGGGTCACAGTCGTCAACATCGACAACGGTTTCGGCGCAGGTTATGCCGCCAGCCAGATCAACATGCTCGCCCACGGTGAATTGCCATGAAAACTCTTTACCTCGACAACTTCAGCGGGATCAGCGGGGACATGTTCCTGGGGGCCATGCTCGACCTGGGCCTGGACCTGGATCATCTGAAGGCGCAGTTGGCCCTCCTGGGCCTGGAGGGCTATCACCTCCACATCTCCCGCCAGCAACGCGGCGCCATCGCCGGCACCAAGTTCGATGTCCACGTGGACGGCCACGGGCCTCACCACGAGCACGAACACCATCATGGCCATGCGCACCCCCATGACGAGCACGAGCACGAGCACGAGCATGACCACGAGCATGGGCATGAGCACGAGCACGGGCATGGGCACGAGCATGGGCGGACCTATGCGCAGATTCGGGAGATGATCCGGGCTTCGGATCTTTCGGCCTGGGTGAAGGAGAAGGCGGTGGCGGTCTTTCATCGCGTGGCCCTGGCGGAAGGCAGGATTCACGGGCAGCCACCGGAGAAGGTGCACTTTCATGAGGTGGGTGCGGTGGATTCGATTGTGGACATCGTGGGCGCCTGCATTGCGCTGGAGATGTTGGGTCGCCCGCGCGTGCTGGCCGGACCGGTGGTCGAGGGGACGGGCATGATCCACTGCGCGCATGGACAGTTTCCCCTTCCGGCTCCCGCGACGCTAGAGATCCTGCGCGAGCGGGGCGTGGCGCTGAGTCAATGCGAGGAACCGCACGAGCTGGTCACCCCGACCGGGGCCGCCTTGCTGGCGGAGTTTGCCGAGTCGTTTGGGCGCATGCCGGAGTTGCAGCCCGAGAAGATCGGGTTCGGATTGGGCGGGCGCGAGAACCATACGCGGCCCAACGTCCTGCGCGCCATCCTTGGCGTGGCGCAGGACGGCGACGTGCACGACTGGGAGACCGACACCGTGGCGGTGCTCGAAACCAACGTGGACGACATGCCCGCGGAAGTGCTCGGGCATTTGGTGCATGAAGCGCTGGCCGCCGGGGCCCTGGACGTGTTTCACACGCCTGTGCAAATGAAGAAAAACCGCCCCGGCACCATGCTCACCCTGCTGTGCCCGGCGCCGGAGGCGGATCGGCTGACCGCCTGGCTGCTGACGCACACCACCACATTCGGCGTGAGGCGGCATCTGTGCGAGCGGCGCAAGCTGCGTCGCGAAATGATCGAGGTCCAGACGCCGCACGGTCCTGTGGCCGTGAAGGTGGGGCGCCTGAATGGCGGCGTGGTGCAGGTGTCCCCCGAGTATGAGTCCTGCCGGGAACTGGCCACACGCGCCGGGGTGCCGCTGCGGACGGTTTACGACTGGGCGCGTCGCGCCGCGGAAACGACATGAATCCCGATCTGCTCAGTTTGTTGGTCTGCCCGCAAACGCGTCAGCCGGTGGCGCCGGCCCCGGCCGAGTTGGTGGCGGCGTTGAACCGCCTCATCGCGGAGGGGACCTTGCGCAACGAAGGCGGGCAGCTTCTGCAGCAACCCCTGGAATCGGCCCTACTGCGCCAGGACGGCGCCGTGGCCTATCCGGTGCGGGAAGGCATTCCGATCATGCTGGTGGAGGAGGGGATTGCCGTGCCGGAAAGGCCTGGTGCCTCCCCATGAACCGGAGCTGATCGGACCGATCCGTCGGATCCGTCGGATCGGTCCGATGGAAAGATCGATTCAAGGTCCATGGGCGCCACCCATCCCATGGCGAGTGCCCCCTTTGGCGCATCCCTCCTCTCCATGAAAACACTTGTCCGGCCGAGTTGGATATGGGCAAGCTGAAGCATGGCGAGCAAACCGAAGAAGACGTCCCCCGCGGGTAGCACCTCCAAGTCGAAGAGTGCGCGCCATACTTCCGGCGCCGGCAAGGCAGCCTCGGGCGTGGGATTGAAGCGGATCCTGGTGCCGGTGGATTTCTCGGACTCCTCGAAGAAGGCGCTGCACTACGCGCTTTCGCTGGCCTCGCAGTTTGGCGGACAGATCCTGGCCCTGCACGTGGTGGAGCCGGTGATTTACCCCTCGGACATGGCGTTCGCGCCCATGGCCGCGGAGCTGCCGACCAAGGTTTCGGTCACGGCGATGAAGAAGAAGCTCCAGCAATGGTGCGAAGAGGCGATCCCCGCCAAGCACCTTGGCAAGCCGACTGTCCGGCTGGGGCAGCCGTTCCATGAGATCGCCACGGCGGCCAAGGAGCTGAAGGCCGACCTGGTGGTCATCTCGACCCACGGCTACACGGGGCTGAAGCACGTGCTGCTCGGCAGCACGGCCGAACGGGTGGTGCGGCATGCGCCCTGTCCGGTGCTCACGGTGCGCCGTTCCTGAACGGCCCGGTCCGGTCAGCGGGCGGAGATCTCCAGCATCCGCTCGATGGGCAGGCGCGCGCGTTTCATGGTCTCCTCCTCCATCTCGATCCTGGGCTGCAGGTTCTGCAGGCAGTCGTGCAGCTTTTCCAGCGTGTTCATCTTCATGAACCGGCACTCGTTGCAGCGGCACTTGTCGGTGGGCGCCGCGATGAAGGTCTTCTCCGGGCACTCCTTCTTCAGCCGATGCAGCATGCCCGCCTCGGTGGCGATGATGATCTCACGCGCGGAGGTGCCGCGGCAGAAGCCGACCATCTTTTCGGTGCTGCAGACCTCGTCGGCCAGCATGCGGACGGCCTTGGTGCATTCGGGATGAGCCACCAGCGGCGCGCCGGGATGTTCGCGGCGGATGCGCGAGATGCTGGCATGCGTCCATTCCACATGGACATAACAATTGCCCTGCCACAGCGTCATGGGCCGGCCGGTCTGTTCCATCACCCACGCGCCCAGGTTCTCGTCCGGCACAAACAGGAGGTCTTTCCCGGGCGGCGCGGCCTCGACAATCCTGACCGCGTTGCCGCTGGTGCAGATGACGTCACTGCACGTCTTGACCGCCGCGCTGCAGTTGATGTAGGCGATGGTCCAGAAGTTGGGGTTGGTCGCCTGCAGTGCCCGCAGCTTGTCGGCGGGACAGCTTTCCTCCAGCGAACACCCCGCGTCCTTGTCCGGCAGCACGACGATGCGGGAGGGGTTGAGGATCTTGGCCGTCTCGGCCATGAAATGGACGCCGCAGAACACGATCACATCGGCCTGGGTGGCGGCGGCCTGGCGGGAGAGCCCCAGGGAGTCGCCGACGTAATCGGCCAGGTCCTGGATTTCGGGCACCTGGTAGTTGTGGGCGAGGATGACGGCGTTGCGCTCCTTCTTGAGGGCCAGGATCTGCCGGGAGAGGGCGTCCTGGGGAACGGTGCGGGTGGCGCCGCCGGGGTGAATGTCGGTGCTGTCGATCACAACCCCAGCGTACCGGAGCGTTCGGGGAGCGTCAATGGGCGCGCTCGCCCCGGGGGCCCCACGGGCGTGATTGGAAATGGGTGATACCCGGAAGCGATGCGAATGCAGGATCAGGGAGGGAGCAAGAGTAAGTCATTCCCCAGACGCGACTGGGGAACGAAGGCTGCGCAGCGGGTTACGACACAAGGTGAAACAGGGGCGACGAGAGCACCCTACATCGCACCCCATCAAAGGCCCCTCACCCCAGCCCTCTCCCGCCGGGAGAGGGAGACCCGTCCACTCCGCGGAGAAAGGCCCTCGCACTCATCCCTCTCATCGATCCCGGCTCGCTATTCCCTCTCCCCCCGGGAGAGGGTCAGGGTGAGGGGCCCGGCAAAACGACAACATGTTGGTCGTTCTTTTCGGATCAAGGGTAAGAGCAAGAACCGACCATCTTGCTCTCGCTCGTAATCTTACTCCTTTGGGTTGCCCACGTTCATCGCGGACACCGGCCTCACATCCCCCGGATGAGATGTTCGAGCGCGAGGACGGAGTAGGAGGTGACGAGCACCGGATCCTTCTCCCACCAGCGCCCATGCTCATCGTTGAGCCAGGAGCCGTCGGGCTTCTGCAGGTTGATGAGGCGTTGGGCCAGCTCGCGCCGCCACGGAACGACCTTGCCGTCCTGGAGGCGGAGGGTGTCCAGGCCGGCCTTGCTCAGGGCTTTGGCCATGGTGTGGTAGTAATAGAACAGGCCTTGCGGTCCCATGCCGGGATTTTCCTCGAGGGTGTAGTTGTCGCGCAGCCAATTCAGGACGGCCTGGACGCGCGGGTCGTCGGTGCCGAGGTCGGCGTAGATGTAGCTGAGAAGCCCGGCGTAGCTGATGCTCCCGTAGGAACGCAGGGCCACGCGTCCGGTCGCCTGGTTGGTGATGCTGCCGGCCTTGCTCTCACCCGGATAATAGATAAAGCCGCCCTGCTGCTTCGGGTCGTCCGAGACCCAATCCTGCTTGTTGACGGAGGGGAGATTCTGGCAGTTCTGGAGGAACTGGATCGCCGCCTTCCAATCCAGCTCGCGCGCGGCGGAGCCGCCCTTGTCGCTGGCCAATTGCTTGCTGTAATAAATCGCCTCCAGCGCCTGCAGGGTGTTGGCCATGTCGGAGTGGTCGTAATGCGAACCGTACCCGACCCCGCCGTCCATGACCTGGTCTCCCAGGCCCGGATCCCCGAAGTCCCGTTGCAGGCCGACCAGGTAGTTGCGCGCCTTCAGAATGAGATCGTCGTACTTGGCATTCCCGGCTCCGAGCAGGGCCAGCAGGCTGAGCGAGGTGCTGTAGTTGGGGAGTTGCCCGCGATGCAGGCTGCCGTCGGGCTGTTGGCCGGCGGCGACATAGTCGAGCGCCTTCTGCATCCAGGGGGAGTTGCCTGGCGTAAAGCGGCGGCGAGGATCTCCTTCCAGCGCCATCAAGGGCAGGGCGGTCAGGGCCGGCTGTTCTTCGCTGGACCACCAGCCGGCTTCGTTCTGGTGCGCCCGCAGCCAATCCAACCCGCGGTCGATGGCCCGCTGGATCTCCAGCTTGTAGGAGGTGTCTTCGGCGGCGAGCACGGCCTGCGGCTTGTCGGCGGCCTGGAGTCCGGTTCCCGCTGCGAGCACCAGGACGGCAACGCCGAAGAGCGTGGTCAGGACGCCGGTGACAGGGCGGGAGAAGATGGAGCAGGTTGGGTGGCAAGACATGGGTCACACTCTAATCGTCAGCGGCGGGAGCGCAACGCTAAGATGCAGGCGGGGAGCCGGACCGGGCGTGGCTGCCGGCCAAGTCCGCGTGTTGATGCGTTGTCGCCGTCAGACCTGCCGGCTTCACCTTGCTCTTTACCCGAAAAGCACGACCAACATGGTGTCGCTTTACCGGGCCCCTCACCCCATCCCTCTCCCGTCGGGAGAGGGAGCCGCAAGCCCAGTGGAGGGTACGGATTCAGATCGGACGCCTCTCTCCGCGCAGAGGACGATTCCCCCTCTCCCGCCGGGAGAGGGCCGGGGTGAGGGGCCTTTGATAGGGTGAGATCTATTGTCCTCTCCTCGCCCCTGGTTCACCTTCACGGCGCGGCCGCCGGGCGCGCCGTCAACTGCAGGACCACCTCGACCAGGGTTTCCTCCGGCGGCAGGGACGTGGCCAGGGGCAGCCAGTTGTCATCGTTGTCACGATGCGGGCCGGATTGGTTGATCAGCGCGACAGGGTCGGCGTAGAGGGAGATGATGGATCCCTCCTGCTGGGCGAGGAAGGTGCCCTGGAAGAGGTGCGAGCCGTTGTAGGTCCAGCGCGGATCGGCCAGGGGTTTCTGGTTCGCCACATCCTTCACCACCGCCTCGCCGGTGGCGTGCCGTGACTCGCCCTCACTTGATTTCCAATGCAGCGTGATGGTGAGCGGTTCGCCCGGGATGGGTTTGGCCGGGTCTTCGGGGAAGGCCTCGACGCCGCCCGGCTTGGCCCCCAGCAGGAGCATGGCGAGGTGGATCTGGTATGGGGGGACCTCCGTGCGCAGGATGCTTTCGTGGATTTTTCCGTAGGTGGTGACGACGAGGTATTCCACAGGGGACTCGGTGAGGTTGACGACGGCGGGGAAGGAGACGGTGCGTTCCTTCTTGTCGAGCCGGATGTCCCCGAGCTGGAACAATCCCGGACCCAACTCACGGAGCGGGGCGTTGGTGGCGGAAGCGGCCACGCCGGAAGCCTCAGCGGGAGGCGCAGTGGGAGATGCAGTGGGAGGCGCCGCAGGAGCCGTCTGCGCTTGCACGGTTTGAGGCAGGATGGACGAAAACGGACAAGCCAGCAGACCAGTCAGGAGGAGGCATCGACGGGCGGCATGCATGTGGGGTTAGTGCGTCGAGCGTTGGCGGAGGCTTGCCATGGCGAACCATTGCGACCGCACCACGATGGTCGAAGCCGGCAAATTGTCAAGGACTCCCCGTGGCGGGCGTGGATCGGCCTGCGATTTGCTTTGCTGACGTGTCATTGCGGCCGGGATTTCTCATTGAACTTCCGGCAGGCACTCAGGCAGCATCCTCGCGGTCCACGAACCGGACCGTGAACCACATGCCGGGCGACGCATGGACTGGAACGAAACTATGACACGCAGACCTCTCCCACAGAGCGAGATCACCGAAATGGTCTCGGGACTACATCAGTTGGCACGCAACCTTTGGTGGACCTGGAATCAGGAGGCCCAGGAGCTGTTTCATGAATTGTCGCCGCGCGGCTGGCGCAACATGTACCACAATCCGGTGGCCATTCTGCACGAGGTCTCGGACTACGAACTGCGGGTGCGCCTGCAGGAGCCGGAGTTCGTGGACCGGGTCCGCTATGTGTTGAAGCTGTTCCATGCGTATGTCGGCGAGAAGGAGACGTGGGGGAAGCAACACGCGCCGCAGTTGATCGAGCGGCCGGTGGCCTATTTTTCCATGGAATTCGGCTTCCATGAGTCCCTGCCCATCGCTGCCGGCGGCTTGGGTGTGCTGGCCGGCGACCATGCCAAGTCGGCCAGCGACCTTGGTCTGGGGTTTTTTGGCATTAGCCTGTTCTACCGGGAAGGCTACTTCATGCAGGCCATCAACCATGACAATTGGCAGACCGAATACTACGCCAATCTCAACCCGAAGAACCTGCCCATGGAGCGGGTTCTGGACGACAAGGGCGAGCCGGTGGTCTGCCAGGTCAAGATCGCGCTCAAGGATGTCTATTTCCATGCCTGGCGCGTCAACGTGGGGCGGATCCCGGTGTACCTGCTCGACGCCAATCGTCCGGAGAACGAGGACCACTACAAGGACCTGACGCGCCGTGTCTATGGCGGCGACAGCTCCACGCGCATCATGCAGGAGATGCTGCTGGGCGTGGGCGGTGTCCGCTTCATCCGCGCCCTCGGCCTCCAGCCCTCCACGTTCCACCTCAACGAGGGGCACGCGGCCTTTCTCATCCTGGAACTGACGCACGAGAAGATGCTGGCCGGCGCGTCGTTCGAGGAGGCCTTCGCCCAGACGCGCGCGGACTGCATCTTCACCACGCACACGCCGGTGCCGGCCGGTCACGACCGGTTCAGCGATGACCTGATGAACTACGCGGTCAACCGCTTCCAGCAGCACCTCAACCTGAGCCATGAAGAGTTGATGGCGCTGGGCCGCGTCGATCCGGCGAACCCGGAGGAGCCCTTCTGCATGACGGTGCTGGCCCTGAAGGGCTCGCGCGCCGCCAACGGGGTGAGCCAACTGCACGGCAAGGTGAGCCGCGAGATGTGGCATTGCCTCTACCCGGACAAGCCGGTGGACGAGGTTCCGATCGGGCACATCACCAACGGCATTCATCTCCTGGGATGGATGAAGGGGCCCATGCGCCGCTTCTGGCGCCGCAAGCTTTCCGGGTTGAACGAGGAGGATCTGTCGGGCTTCAACGGAGGCGATTCCACCCGCTTCTGGAAGCACCGCCCCGGCGTGGAATGGGAGGCCATGGTCAACTCCCCGGAGTTCTGGCGCCGCATGGAGGATCCCAACTTCATTTCCGACGAGGAAATCTGGGCCCTTCGCTACTGGTTGCGCCGCGAGCTGGTCGAGTTCACCCGGCGCCGCCTCCTGCTCCAGGGGCACACCGTGGACCGGGAATCCTTCATCACCTTCGATGCGCTGCTCAACCCCGACGCCCTGACCATCGGATTCGCCCGCCGCTTCGCCACCTACAAGCGGGCCCCGCTCATCTTCCAGCAGTTCGAGGAGATCGTGAAGCTGGTCAAGGACAAGCAGCGCCCCATCCAGTTCCTGTTCGCCGGCAAGGCGCATCCGCGGGACGACGCCGGCAAGCGGTTCATCCAGCACATCATCCACCTGAGCCGCTTCAGCGACCTGCACGGGTCGCTTGTCTTCATCGAGAATTATGACATCCACGTCGCGCGCCAGTTGACCGCGGGGTGTGATGTGTGGCTCAACAATCCGCGTCGGCCCCTCGAGGCCTCCGGAACCAGCGGCATGAAGACCTCCATGCACGGCTGCGTGAACTTCAGCATCCTGGACGGCTGGTGGCGCGAGGGCTACGACGGCACCAACGGCTTTGCCATCGGCGACGATTCGCACCCGGACAACATTGAGGAGCAGGACCGCGTCGATTCCGAGAACCTCTTCCAGACGCTGACCACCAAGGTCATCCCCACCTTCTACGACCGGGATGAACTGGGCCTGCCCCGGCGCTGGATCCAGATGGTCCGCCGTTCCATGTCCACCCTGGTGCCGCAGTTTGACACATGGCGCATGGTGCAGGAATACGCCAACCGCTACTACATCCCCTCCAAGTAAGCCGGCGTCGGCCGCCTCGTCCCCTTGCGGGGGGGCGACCCATCGGCGCGAGCCGTCGGATCGGCAGATGGGAGCTCGGTCTTTGTGGGTGGGCTCCGGACGTGATTAAAAGTGGGTGACCCAATCGAGTAGGAGTAAGAATACGTCATTCCCCAGACGCGACTGGGGAAACAAGACTGCGCAGCGGGTTGGGTCACAAGGTGAAACATGGGGCGAGGAGAGCACCCTACATCGCACCACATCAAGGGCCCCTCACCCTTTCCCTCTCCCGCAGGGAGAGGGGGGCCCGCCCTCTCCGCGGGGAAAGGCCCCTGCACTCATCCCTCTCACCCATCCCAGCCCGCTGTTCCCTCTCCCTGCGGGAGAGGGCAAGGGTGAGGGGCCCCTGCAAAACGACAACATGTTGGCCGTTCGTTTCGGGTAAAGGCTAAACCAGCGGTTGAATGGCATCCCAGCATCTCGCACTTCCAATCACATCGTGCGCTTCGGTCCAGCCGATCTGCACTACCCATGGCGGGAACTCCGAGGTAGAATCCTCCGCGTGTTCGAGGATGTCCGTTCCATGACGCGCGACGAGTTGGTGCGCCGGCTCCAGTCGCTTGGCCAACCCGCCTATCGCGCCGACCAGGTCCTGCGCTGGCTTTACCAGGCGCGGGTGTCCCGTTGGGAGCAGATGTCCAACCTGCCGCGCGACTTGCGGGAGGCGCTGGCGCGCGAGCTTCCCCTCCAGGTCCTGGAGCCGGCGCGCCTGGCCGGTTCCCGTGACGCCACGCTGAAATTTCTCTGGCCTCTCCCGGATCGCTCGTTTGTGGAGAGCGTCCTGATTCCCGCCAACCCGGCGCTCTATGGCGAGCCCAGCGACCGTCATACGCTCTGTGTGTCCACCCAGGTGGGTTGCGCCTATGGGTGTCGCTTCTGTGCGAGCGGCCTGGAAGGGTGGAAGCGGAACCTTGCCCCATGGGAGATTGTCGAGCAGGTCCTGGCCGTCGAACGCTGGCATGCGGAGAAGCCGGGCGGAGAACGGCTGATCAACAACCTGGTCATCATGGGCATGGGCGAGCCCCTCGCCAACTACGACTGGCTGCTGCGCGCCCTGGCCATCCTCAACGCGCCGTGGGGCGGGGCCATCGGCGCCCGCAAGATCACCATCTCCACCAGCGGCCTCGCACCCCAGATCCGGCAGTTGGCCCGCGAACCATTCCAGTTCCGGCTGGCCATTTCCCTCCACGGCGCGACGGACGAAGTCCGCGACCGGATCATGCCCGTCAACCGCAAGTATCCGCTGCGCGAGTTGGTGGACGCCTGCCTGGAGTATCAGTCTCTCAAGGGCCGTATGATCTCACTCGAGTACATCCTGATCGCCGGGATCAATGATCAGCCGGGTCACATCCCCTCCCTGGCCGACCTGGCCCGGCGCCTGCACGCCAAAGTCAACCTCATCCCCTACAATCGGGTCGAGGGGCTCCCCTGGGAACGGCCCGAGATTCCGGTCCAGGAGGCGTTCCTGGCGGGACTGCAGGCGCGGCAGGTGTCCGCCACGCTGCGGCGCGAGAAGGGGCACGACATCGATGCGGCCTGCGGTCAACTCCGTCTCCGCACGGAGCGGGAGCTGACTCAGCCGTGAACGTTGAGCGTTGAACGTTGAACGACTGGGTCCGCCGCCTCACGGCGGCGGCTACGGGCGCTGGTTCCCACATTGAGCGTTGACCCATCCAACGACTGAACCGCCTAAAGCACGGACCCCCGAAGGGCGCTGGATGGGAATGAAACGTTCGGTACGACGGCTATGGAAAGGCCCCTCACCCCCGCCCTCTCCCGGCGGGAGAGGGAGCCGCAGTCCTCGTGGAGAGGACGGGTTCCAATCA